>Ga0256840_1000710_pt1 | contig 33338 bp, 26 predicted proteins | sample 355202metaG_FD_185969 | JGI IMG/M metagenome (GOLD analysis project Ga0256840, IMG submission 185969) | Hydrothermal vent microbial communities from Mid Atlantic Ridge, Atlantic Ocean - 355-202 | ecosystem: Environmental > Aquatic > Marine > Hydrothermal vents | place: Atlantic Ocean: Mid...
CTTTTGATTGTGATATTTACTTAGTATTTACTTATAACTAATATAATTTTACATCTCAGTTATGTTTATCCCTTTCATAATTTAGATTATATAACCTCCTTCTCAAATAAACTTTAGACATACCAAGTGCTTCTCCTTCTCCCGTTGATAACTTTGGTATGTTTGTGTTAAACTTACACTATGCAAAAAATAATTCTCACAACTTTAAATGCCAGATATACCCACAGCTCAATTGCTCTTCGTTGCCTCTATGCAAACTTACAAGAGCTTCAAGATACAAGTGAAATACTGGAATTTAGCATCAATGACGCAGTCCAAACTATCGCTGAGGATATACTCTCTGAGCAGCCGAGTATTATTGGTATAGGTGTTTATATCTGGAATGCTCTTGAGTGTGCGGAACTGGTTCACATTTTAAAGAAAGTCTCTCCTGCCACAAAAATTGTTCTTGGTGGTCCAGAGGTAAGCCATCTCCCATTCCGTGTCAACTTTGACGAGGCAGATTTTATCATCCAAGGGGAGGGGGATATTAGTTTCTATAAACTATGCAAAGATATTTTAAACAAGAGTGAGCCAGCAGAAAAAATAATCAAAATGGATCTCCCTTCACTTAAAGATATTAAAACTCCTTATAAATACTACACAGACGATGATATAAAAAACCGCTACATCTATGTTGAAGTATCAAGAGGGTGCCCGTTTGAATGTGAATTTTGTTTATCATCAATGGATGAGAGAGTCAGAGCATTTGATTTAGAACATATTTTAGATGAGTTTGAAACTCTTTGGCAGCGTGGCGCTAGAAACTTTAAGTTTATAGATAGAACATTCAACCTTAATATGAAAACAGCCAATAAAATTCTAGATTTCTTTTTAAGCAAACAACCTCCCTATTTCACCCATTTTGAAGTGATACCAGACCACTTTCCATCCTCCATAAAAGAGAAAATCGCTTTATTCCCTTGTGGTGCCCTGCAACTAGAGATTGGGATACAAACACTCAATCCTGATATTGCCAACAATATTTCAAGACCATTAAAGCTTAACAAAATTCGAGAAAACATAAGGTTTTTAGAAAATGAAACAGAGGCTCACATCCATCTTGATTTAATAGTTGGTCTTCCAGGTGAAACTCTTAAAAGTTTTGGGGAAAACTTAGATGAACTTGTTAATCTGAGTAGCTGTGAGATTCAAATAGGAATACTCAAAAAGCTTTCAGGTACTTATATTAACCGACATGATTTAGAGTACGGCATGGTCTATAGTGACATTCCCCCCTATGATATTTTACAAAACAATCAACTCTCCTTTAAAGATATTCAGATTATGAAAAGATTTGCAAGATTTTGGGATCTAACATATAATAGTGGCAATTTTAAAGAGAGTCTCCCTTTAATCTGGCAAGATAAAAGTGTATTTGAAAGTTTTTATGTTTTTAGTATGTGGATGTATAATCAAACTAATGCAACATGGAAAATTTCACTTCAACGATTAGGTGAACTACTTTTTAACTACCTGTGCGAGATTAAAAATATACCGCCCCAAACAATTGCCTCAAAAATGTTAAACGATATGATGAAACTAAAAGGGAGGGCAATTCCTAGTTATTTAAAACCCTATGCAACTGATTTTATTGCCAAAGCAAAGATAGGAAGTTCCCGATTTAATAAAAGACAGCTATAATAGGGGTAAAAAGAAACCGATGAACATGCTTAAAATGATATTATTAATTTTTTTATTTGTTAATTATGCTCATGCAGACAAGCCCTATGTGGATGATAAACTCCTCAACAAAATCACTAAAAAGTATAAACTATTTGCAAAAAAAAGGTTTCTCTCTCTTCAAAATATACTCGATATTAACAAAAACTCTCAAGATACTGAAAAACTTGAAGCAGTCAACGATTTTTTCAATGAAGTTAGATACTCATCAGATATAAAACTGTACAAAAAAAACGATTACTGGGCTACGCCTTGGGAATTTTTAGGGAAAGACAAGGGTGATTGTGAAGATTATGTGATTAGCAAATATTTCGCTCTACTTTATTTGGGGATGGACTCCAAAAAACTATTTTTCACCTATGTTCGCTCAACTAAATTTAAAGCACCGCATATGGTTTTAACTTACTTTAAAACACCCCGCTCCGAACCACTTATTTTAGATAACAATAACCGTAAAATTTTTCCAGCATCCAAAAGAAAAGACCTCCTTCCAATTTATAATTTCAATGGAGATTCCCTCTATAAAGCCTCAAAAACTGGAACAGGAAAGAAACTTAAGCAAATAAAATCTCATAAAAAATGGGATGAACTTAAATTCAATATGAAAAGGAAAAAAATATGACTCTCTTTAAACAAATCGCCCTACTACTCTCTCTGTTTTTACTAATAATTTTAGCAACTGTTTTAGCCCTAAACTTCAAAAGTGCAAATAAATCTGTACAAGAGAGGCTTTATGAGGATGCTAAAAATACTGCAAGCTCTTTGAGCCTTTCACTTGGCAGTGCTAATGGTGACATCTCAATGATGTCAACCATGATAAATGCTAACTTTGATAGTGGAACATACAGCTACATCTCTCTTAAAGACATAGATGATGCACTGGTATATGAACGCAGAAGTGAAAGCACTATAGCAGATGTACCTGAATGGTTTTTGGATATTGTTAACATTGAAGCACCTTTTGCATCTGCTCAAGTCTCTGCTGGATGGAATCCCATAGGAATTTTATATGTTCAAAGTGATGATACCTACGCATACAACCAACTCTATACAATTCTAAAAGATCTTTTAATATCATTTAGCATTCTTGCAGCATCTGGATTAATTATACTCAACCTCCTTTTACACACCATATTAAAACCGCTCAAAAGGGTTCAACTTCAAGCTGAGGCACTCATAAGAAATGAGTTTATAACGCAAGATAAAATTCCTTACACAAAAGAGTTTAAAGATGTAGTTATCGGGATGAATTCCATGGTTTCAAAAGTAAAAACTATGTTTGACAAAGGAAATGAAGAGCTAAAAAAGCAAAAAGAGTTAGACTACATCGACCAAACAACAAAATTAAAAAATCGCAAATATTTAGTCCATAAACTGCCAGAGTATTTAAAAATTGATGCATCTTCTAAGGGTGGCATAAATATGATGATTGCATTTAGTGGAGTAGTAGAAGCAAATACAAAATTAGGGCATCAAAATGTTGATAAACTTTTCGTTGAGATGGCAAATATCTTTAAAGCTTATGCAAGCAACTACAAAAACTCCATTGTAGCTAGAATGAATGGAACTGAATTCATAATACTCTTGCCAGATTGTTCAGATATAGATGGCTTAGAACTTGCACATGGGATTCATGATTCAGTAAAAAATATTTTTACAGAGTATGGACTTGATACAAAAAAAACATTTATCTCCATAGGACTTTATGAGTATAACTATATGCAAAGGATAGGGGAGCTTTTATCACTAACGGATTATGCTTTGGCACAAGCAAAATTTTCTTCAGAAAACATTCACCTTGATAAAGCCGATGAGGTTCTTGAAGTTATGGGGAAAGAGGCTTGGAGAAAGACAATAAACAAGGCACTAGAACTCAATAGATTCTCCTTTACATCATGGACTGCAATAGATATAAAAAAGAAAAAAATAGCACACAATGTTTTAAGTATCTCTATGAAATCTGACGATGATATTGTATATTCTTATGGTCAGTTTATGGCACCTGCCAACCAAGCAGGATTAAGCTCAGCTATATATAGTAACATCATAAATAGCATGTTTAAAATTCCAGATATGAGACTTGCAGGCTCAACATCCTCCTTAAGACTCTCTTATGAATACTTAGACCAAAGAGACACATATGATGAGCTATTTTCTCTCTTTAAAGAGTATGCCTCAAAACTACCTTTTAAATTAATAATCGAGGTACCAGATAAGCTTATGCGTCAAAACTCTAAACAAATTAAGCTATACAAAGCCCTCTTTGAAAAATATAACATTGAGATGGGAGTTTTCGAGTTTATTGGAGAGAGTCAAGATTATCAGTATCTCCAAGACCTAAGACCTGTATATATTCAAGGGGAATCAAGCTACTTTTTAAGTCTTAGTGAGCAGTCTTTGTCCGCACTCAGGCTCATTACAGATACTCTTGATATCTCTTTAATAGCAGGTGGTGTTATGGATATGCAAACACTAGGCAAACTTAAAGAAAAAGATATAACTATCATCCAAGGAAAAGCAACCGAAATGGTAGAGCTTTAAATTCCACGAGAGTTTAAACCTTTTGTTATTGAGTCATTTATCTCTTTTTTATACTCAGGGTTTAATCTTACTAACTCTTTGTCGAAGTTAACAATAATATTTTTATTGACATTTGGATGTCGGCAAATTGTAAAAAGTATATCCATGTATATATCAAAATCTGGGTGTGCTCGAAGTCCCAGCTTTTTATGAACACGACCATGGTGCTTAATGATTAAATCAAGCGCACTTTGTAACTCTTTTGCGGTTGATTTTTTTCTTTTTATAATTGCAACAAGTGTTTTTAAATCGCTACTTTGAGCCCCTTTTTCAACCACTATTTTCTTTTTATCTGCAATTTTTTCTACAGTTTTCTTTTTTGATTGCAACAAGAAAATAAAGATTAAAATTACCAAAATTGCTAAAAAACCAAAGACTGATTTTACTAATAAAGTTATCTCCATATCACCACTTTTTTACAAGATTATACCTAATTATATGTAAAATTTTAAATTTAAAGAAACTATAAATAAAAAAAATGAATAATTATGATAGACTAAGAGTTATAATTATTTAAAAGGGTTAAGAGGTATGATAGATATTCAAAAAAATATTCTCTTTGTAATCATAAAAAATATTTTCATCCTATCTTCTTTTGTAGCTCTTTTAGGTGCAGGTGAAAATCTCGAAATAACTCCAGCTACAAAGCAGTGTATGGATGAAACTCTTGCATCTCAGGTAGTAGTTAACCCACTAAAAGAATCTATGGGAGGTGAAGCGTACAATGATGCTATCGGCTCTGGAAAATATAGATATGTCGGAAATTCTAAATGTCGCTTATGTCATAGAAAATTTTTTATTGGTCGTAAAAAAGACCCTCATGATCATGCAATGAAAAACTTAATTGCAATTGGTCATGAAAAAACACCTCAATGTCTCGCTTGTCACTCTACGGGTTACGGCGTACCAACAGGTTTTGTAAGTATAGAAACAACTCCTAGACTCTCAAATGTTCAATGCGAAGGTTGCCATGGTCCAGGGAATGTTCATATAAAATTAACTAAAAAAAGACTTAAAGGTGGATTTCTTGCTGGTCAAGATAGTCCTAAAATACTTAAAAATATGTGTGTTGAGTGTCATACTGATCGCTGGAATAAATCTTATCATGATTTAGATACAGCATATAATAAATATAAAAAAGCTGATCCTCGCTCTTATTCAAAAGGTAAACACAATAATGCCAAAGAAAAACTATAATATTCCTGCTATTTTATTCTTGCTTGTTTTGGGCATAGCATATCTATCTTACTACAACTACAAAACACAAAAAAATCTTCTGCTTATGCAGATGCAAAACAACTCATCAAATATAGTAAGCTCTGTATCTGCTGCAATCGGGCGCTTTAATGATATTAAATCAACAATAAGCCTTCAAAAACTTCTCGATGATATATCCTTTGAACTTGATATATTTGAGTTTAGATATCTTGAGCCTGATGGTACTATTAAAAATTCAATGTTTAAAGACGAAATAGGAAATATCTATAGCAGTGAAATTTTCACAAAAATCATGCAGGGTGATTATGACTTAAAAAAGTTTTTCTTTGAGGTTCGCGATTATGTCAATGTAATGGCAATCTACTACCCTATATATAAAGATAATGACCTCATAGGGATCATTGATCTAGCGGTTAACATAGATGGGTACAAAATGTTCAAGAACTCTAAAGAGAGCTTCTCTATGCTTCGTCGTCAGGAAGATATCATGAACCTTTTAAAATCTATAGAGGGTTCTATATCCAACTCTATTGCCATCTCAAAAAAAATAGATATTCATGATTTTTTACAATCGTATGCTAACTCAACTCAAAATATTGAGCAAATTTCACTTATTAACTCAAATGGGGAAATATTTGCAAGTAGCGACAACAAAGAAGTTGGGAGAAAATTTAACATTGAGAAGAGCACCGCTTCAAGTTTAGTGCAAAAAGATGGACATCTTCTCCACCGCACTATAGTTAGAGATAAAGCGTATAACAATAAGTCAGATGTTAGCCTTCTATTTTTAATAGATGCCTCCAATTATGCAAGCCACGAGGAAAAGCTTCTACAAACTGCTATTTTAACCTCAATATCAGCCCTATTTTTTGCTCTTTTTACCTCATGGGCTATCTACCGTTCAACGCTTCAAAGCTCACGCAAAGAGAAAGAGCGCTTGGAGCTTTTAGTAAAAGAGAGAACAAGAGAGATAGAGATACTCAGTAAAACTGATGTGCTAACAGGGCTTTGGAACAGAGGTTACCTTGAAGAGATGCTTGAGATGGAATTTAAACGGGCAAAACGCAACAAAGAAGATATCTCCATCATTCTAATCGACCTTGATCATTTTAAAAATGTTAATGATACATATGGTCACCAAGCAGGGGATGAGATACTAAGAAAGGCAAGTCAAAGAATAAAAGAATCTGTTAGAGAAACAGACTTTGTAGGGCGTTATGGTGGAGAGGAGATAGTAGTTATCCTCCCTGAGGCCAACACTGAGGTAGCAACAAAAATCGCTGAACAAATAAGAGTAAAACTTGCACAAGAGCCTGTTGTATTTCAAGAACACTCTATACCTGTAACAGCAAGTTTTGGGGTGAGTCACTTACGCAATGAGCACGAAAATCATCTCATGGTATTTTCAGAAGCTGATGAAGCCTTATATAGAGCAAAAGAACTTGGACGCAACAGAGTAGAAATTTTCAAAGGTTAAGGTATGCAAAAAATACTTCTCATTCATCCCGACATCACTATTTTAGATAGATTAAAAAAAGAGCTTGAAAAGAGGATTCTTAATGTTGCAGTTTTAACAGCACAAACACTTTTTGAATCAAATCAAGCTCTTAGGCATAATCAAAAAAACATCTCTATTGCAATTGTCGATATAGATCTGCAAGATTCTAGCCCAGGCAAAGCAGTAATGCTCACAAGCACACACAACATCCCAACCATTGTAATATCATCTGCCCAAGACAAAAGCTTACAAGAACTTCTTCGCAAAAAGAATGTTTTAGATTATATAGATAAAGATAGTAAAAATAGTATCTCCTCCACTGTAGATTTAGTGGCACAAACACTTCGAAACTATAATAAAACTATCCTCGTTGTTGATGATTCGAAGCTATTTAGAAATACCTTTCAAGAAGATTTGAAAAAGCTACACATAAATGTTATCACTGCTTGTGATGGTGCTGAAGCTTTTGATATAGTAGATTCGCTTGAAGGTGAAAACATCTCTATAGTATTGACAGACTACAACATGCCAAACATGGATGGGATAGAACTAACTATGAAGCTAAGGGAAAAATATCAAAAGGATAGACTGAGTATAATTGCCATTAGTGCTACAGACGATGAGGAAGCCTTAACCAAATTTATAAAAGCTGGTGCAAATGACTTTTTAAGCAAGCCCTATAAGTTTACAGAATTAAAAGTACGGATTGGAGCAAATTTAGATTTACTAGAACTTTTTCAAAAAGCAACGGATTTAGCAAATAAAGATTTTCTTACAGGTGCGTATAATAGACGCTATTTTTTTGAGGCCAGCAAAGCAATTATAGATAAAAATTATAGAAAAAATGCAAGTATTGCGGTTGCAACAATAGATATAGATAAATTTAAAAACATCAACGATACCTATGGGCATGACATTGGTGACATCGCATTAAAAGAATCTCTTGTTGTTCTCAATAAAAGGCTAAGACAATCTGATCTATTGTCCCGATTTGGCGGGGAAGAGTTTTGCATACTTCTTGAAGATATATCCCTAGAGGATACAAAAGATTTATTTGAAGATATGCGGGAAAAATTTGAGAACAATGAAATATCAATTGATGGCATCATTATAAAATATACCGTTTCTATAGGTGTAGCATACAAAAAAAGTTTTGATATAGATGAGATGTTAAAAATTTCTGATAATGCTTTGTATGAGGCTAAAAACACAGGAAGAAATAAAGTCATAATTCACACAGCCTAAGACGATACAAAAAACTTATAAACTACTCAAAAATAATTAAGGTGTCGGCTGCGAAGTGTGCAGCTCCGAGCAGTGCTGTCTCGGGGTTAAGTGCAATTTTCACATCCATACTAAGAAGCAACTCCTCAAAACGACCTTTTCTTACAAAACTGTTCATAAAATTTCCATTTTTCATCACTGATAAAATTTTAGGAGCAATACCACCACCAATATAAACTCCCCCTAACGACATACTTTTCAAAGCAAGATTTCCAGCCTCAGCTCCATAAATCTCTACGAATAGTCTTAGAGCTTCCATACATAATGGGTCGTTATCATCCAAAGCACATCGACTAACCATAGCACTTTTATCTTCATCTTCTGAAATCTCCATCATCGACTTTGGTTGTGAGGCAAAGCCACTCTCATGCAAAAACTCATACAGGGCATAAATACCAGGACCAGATAAAATTCGCTCATAACTCACATGCTTAGGGTATCTCTTTCGCATCCATTGTAAAAGTTCATCTTGTTGCTGTGAGAGTGGTGCAAAATCACAATGCCCACCCTCTGAACCCACGGGATAGTAAGTTTTGCCATCATACAACAGCATAGCTTCCCCAAGCCCTGTTCCAGCAGCTATTACGGCACGGTTTCCATCCACTTGCTGAGATGTTGGATTGAGATGGAAAAACTCCTCTTCTTTTAAATAGAGCATCCCATATGCGGTAGCTTCCAAATCATTTAACAAACGAATAGTATCTATCCCTAAGTGCTTAGATAAAGCAGAGGTAGTGATCTCCCATGGCAGATTAGTTGTGCGACAGCATCCATCAATCACAGGACCTGCAATTCCAAAACAAGCCGCATGAATTTCTGGCATAGATGCCATTTTTTCAAACTCTATAATCACATCAAGAAGAGATATAAACTCAGCACTAACAAACTGATGTTGTGTGAGTGTTATAAGTTTGTTATCTACTAATTCATAAAGTGCAAGATTAGTTTTTGTTCCACCTATGTCACCTGCAAGAATCATCTTAATACTCCTCCTGTTCGACATTTTCTGATCTAAGTAGATAGATAAATGCCTCTATAAATGCTTTATCAACTTCATTTGGAGAGAGCTTGTAGATTGCTTTCCAAGCTTGTCCTCTTTGTTCATCATAATTTTCAGAGGGATTATACCCTTCCCATGCAATTCTTACAGCATGCCCAATTAAAACATCCATTATTAAATCATTCTCAACACGAAGTTCAGGACTCTGCCTAAAGAGTCTTCCCATGCTTTGAATTGCTTCAATATTTAACTGACGATAATCTGGCGCACTAATACTCTGCAAGAGGGTATCAACCTTTAACTCAAAACTTCTTTCCCCTGCTGTTGACTCAAGTGTTAGTTCTGAACCTATACGGTTGTTAAGGCTGTATTTTTCACCAATTATCAACCCCTTACATTGCTGGAGTAGATACCATATATCTTTATAAAAGCTCGAAGAGAGATTACCAATCATCCCTATATCTTGTCGCCATTGAGCCCAATCATCAACTTTGTATAGTTTATTAGTTACAGAGGTTGTTTCTATAGAGTCAAATCGTGGCACTATTGAAGCGTGTAAGTTTTCCTGATTGACTAACTCTATAGCTTCTTGAGAAAAAGATTTCAATATGGTACGAATATTATCATAAATATCATGTGGAGCTAAGCCTAAAAGCAACTCGTAAGCATCGCCTATCTGTAAGTTTTTTTCTCTTGAAATTTGCCCTACTAGCAACTGCACTATATACCAAGTGCGGAGTGTTAAAATATTTTTAAATAATTCAGGTTCTATCCTAATTAAATGTCCAAGATGTAGCATCACCTCTTGTGTTAATACCCTCTCAGCATCATTGTTTCCACAAAAATTAGCTATTGTTGAAACAATTGCTTTATTCTCTAAGGGCTTAGAAAAAGTGGCCTCTTCACTATAAGCACGGCCAACTGCCAAACGCTTTTGTCTGATGACAATATCGAGTAAAATATCTTCAAGACGCTCATCATATTTTCCCATAATATCTGCAATTCGTCGAACTACCGCCCAATCATGACAAACAGAGGCAGAGCTGTAAAGCTGATCAGCAATAAAAGACAAGCTATAAGTTCCTTTTTGCGTCATTATTTCATACTCAGCACTATTTCTATGCCATAGCAAAGCAAGAGCATTCACTTTTACTCTGCGATTAGCATTGTTTACAAGCGTATCAACCAAAGAGCTATCATCCTCAGCTTCAAATCTTTGTAGTTCCTCCGTTGTCAAAGGGTGGGTTATCTTTTGCTCCTCTAAAGAGCTACAAGTGCATCCATTTTCAGATTTTAATTCCAATTCTTGAGGTACAAAACCGTGCAAATCATCTATCCGTTCAATATCTGCTGTTGTGAGCAAAACCCCAAGTGCTCCATTTACGATCTTTATAGAATCACACTCGCCTGATTGTATCTCGTATAGCAACGCAGGTATTACACCATTTTCGCTTTCTAAGAGCATATCTTCACGAACAAGAAAAGGAACGATTGGCTGGCCTGTCTGATCCCAATAGCTAGAGAGAAACTTTAAAGATGCACGAAAATGTTCGCTAAGCAATTTGTTATCATAACTTACATAAAACCCTTTTGGGTCAAAATAATATGGAAGAAAAACAATCTCTTCACCTGTCAAAATATGTAAACGCGCAGTTGTGATTGTGCGTGTCACCAGTAATGGTCTGCCACTCAAAGAGAGTTTTTCATTTTTACCCAAAAGAGTATGTACTTTGGAGAGCTCATAAGCATGCATAATCCTAATGGGACTCACCTCCTTAAGTGTTTCACTCACAATTCCAAGCTCTTGTAAATGGTATTTTACTTTTTCATTTTCAGCCAATACAGCGACCATTGGGTGGGTAATACGCGTATGCCCTATTCTCTCACGACGGCGCAAAGGGTCAATATCATTAGGATGTAATATCCCATCAAGTATCATGTCACAGAGCATATAAAGGCTTTGAGCCCAAACTAACGGCAGGTTTTCATTTGCTACTCGTGTTTGAGTTCCAGGATTGAGCTTTTCAGCCTCAATCAACTCATGTGGAACAACGAAAAGCTCCGGCAACAACTGGATTCCATCTTCTTCAATAAAGAGAGGCTGCAATTTTTTTTGCCAATGCTCAATATCTTTTGTATCTTCACGCATTAAAGCATCCAGTAGCAAGTAAGTAAAAAACAAAGGCCATTCAGACTCAATATCTTCAAATTTACGCAATTCTGATGGTTCATAATGTAGCCTTGAAGCATCCTCGATACTACTCTGGTGCCCATCAAGTAAAAAACGCTTACATCCATAGTTTCCGCTAAGTTTTTTAATAATTTTTTCTCTTGTACAAGAAAGCAATTGTTCATTTTCCACTGCATATGCAGGGTAGCCTATGATGCTAAGAAGTGCTGCATCTGTCTCTTTAGAGTTAGATTCGCGTGGTAATAAGCCATGGAGAGTAAAACGGGAGCGGGACACATCACTTGCAACAACATGGATTACAGCATCTTGACCCGCTACATTTCCAAACAAGTTTAAGCCATCCATGGCTTCAAGTGCCGCCTTTGCCATACCAACTGAACTACAATTTATCTCTGTAGTTCCATGATTTATTTTATTGCCACGCTCCCAAATACCAAAATCAGGAGTGCAATAGGTATGGCTTATATAATGAACAAGGTTTTGAACAAAATTTACCTCATCCATTGTGTAGATAAGTCGGAGTCCCGAAGCTGTCATCTGAGCAATCATTAAGAGATACAATGAACTCGCATCGAGCTGTAAATGTCCCCACTCATCATCTCCAACCACAGCTAAACCAGTGTTAGTGCCATATTTTGCATGAAGTGCATCTATTGGATTTAAACTGTTTTTAAATTTCTCAACTCTGTCAGATTGTCTCATCATTGCAATAAGCAAACCTCGCATCAATTTAACAACACTCTGAGAGAGGAGATAGCTACGATGGTGATCTGGAGAGTGCTTTTTATATGCCTGTGCTAATCCCCAAACACTCAAAATACTATAAACATTATCTCGAACCCAAGCATCCGTATAATCACCATGAGCATTTACAGCGGTACTTGCAGGTAACAATCCTGTAACAGGGTCTTGACGAGATAAAATAATCTTATTCACAGAGAGAAAATGCTTTTCAAGAGAAGAGTTGATTGCAGTTGCATTCATATAGATTTGCCTTTAACAATTATTTTAAAATAAAATGTAAAAATTATTATATATTTAAAATGGATTGTACCAAAATTATTATTTAAAACTGTATTTCTTAAGAAAGCAAATGGTGGACAGCTAGGGATTCGAACCCTAGATAGGTTGCCCTATACCCGCGTTCCAGGCGAGCGCCTTCGACCACTCGGCCAGCTGTCCTTTTGTAGAATTCGAATTTTATCTATACTCGGCTTAATTTTTAGCATGGTTCAATCAATTTTACATCACTAAAACTATTTGCTTTGGTATCATATACTATATATGAAGAATAAGGTATAGTGATACTAAAAGCCTCTTCTAGTGTTATTTCGTTAATTATATATATTAAAATCCTTATAACGCCTGCATGTGTTACTACTAAAATATTTTCTTTTTGTAATGATGGTAAAAACTCTAAGAAAAACTCCCTTACTCTTTGAATATACTGCTCATATGGCTCTCCATCTAAAGCATTTATCCACTGAATGAAATTTTCATAACTTATCTCATTTTGAGCAATAATTTCATCAAAGGTAAGCCCCTCATGTTTTCCCCACGATTTTTCCCTTAATTTATCTGTATAAACTGCATTTTTTTCTTGAGTAAATCCACATAAAGTATCTTTAGTACGCTTTAAGTCTGAACAAAAAACTCCATCGAAAGTATGCTTACTAAAATACTTTGCTAACTCTTTTGCCTGCTTGAAACCTGTTTTAGACAGCCCAATATCTATGTGCCCATTATAACATCTATGATAAGCCTCACTTACCTCAGTATGGCGAATAAGGGTTATTTTCACACATAGATCCATACTAAAATAATATTTAGCAAAATCAGCTCTGTTACTTCAATGCTAAAGCCATAAATATCGCCAGTAAACCCACCATACCTTTTTATGAAAAATGTTTTTATGGCTAACATAGCTAATAAAGAACTCACAAGCAAAATAAGTGACTTGAAAAAACCTGTAACTATCAAACAAATAGCTACAACATAAACAAATGAAACTGCAACCTGAAAGCCTTTTAGCTCCTCTTTTGCTAAAGTACTCATCCCATTTGGAGATACATAAGGATAATAATATATTGCCAAAACAGCGTTAAATCGCCCAAACATTAAAACTAAAGGAAGAAGATAAAAAGCATTATACACCACCAAAGTAGATGCTTTTAAGATTAAAAAACTTACACTAAATATCATCCCCATCCCGCCAGTATGTGGGTCTTTCATAACCTCTAGTGCTTTTTCTTTTTTCACATATAAACCATCTATAGTATCGCTAAAACCATCAAGGTGAAGTGCTCCTGTTAGCAAAACCCACAGAACAAATATAATAACTCCAAGGTGAGTAGATGCAAAGTAGGGATCAAGCGCTGTATGCACCCCATACAAGATAACCCCAAGCAAAAAACCAACTAGAGGGTAAAACATAACTGCGTAACCATTAATACCATTGTAAAAATTATGAACTTTGAAAAAAGGGATAGTTGTAAGCATTGAAACAGCTAAGGCAAAACCTTTCAATATATTTTTCATTATTTAATCTTTGTTGCGATTCCAGCGATGCAATGATATACCTCATCACATCCACTTGCAATAAGCTGAGAGAGCTTGCCACTTATATCTATAAATTCTCGTGCAAGTTTATTCTCAGGAATAATCCCACATCCAACATCATTGAAAACAAATACCACATCTTGCTTGAGCTTTAAAATTTTATCTATCTCCTCTTGCATATCCTCAAAACTGTTTTTATGATAAAGCATATTGTTTATCCACATACTTACACACTCAATTAAAACACAATTTTGTGAATTTGAAACTTTCTCATAAAGGCTTATCGGCTCCTCTATCGTTATAAAATCATCGCTTCTTTGTTTTTTATGCAGATCTACTCTTTTTGTCATCTCATCATCAAAAAACTCTGTTGTTGCTATGTAAAGAGGCTTCTGTAATGAATGTTTTAGTATATAGTTTTGGGCATTAACAGACTTTCCACTCTTAATGCCACCAATAAAAAGAGTTTTCATATACACCCTTAGATATAATTTAACTGATTATATCAAAAATTCAGCTTTACTTTTATCCAATAAGGATAAAATTCATTATAATTAATATAAGGTATATATATGTTAAACTTTACATCATTCTTGAAGCTCCTAAGAGAGTCATTTCGAGATCTTTTGCCAATTGTTCTTGTGATAATGTTTTTCCAACTCGCTATCATTCAGACAGTTCCTGAGAATTGGTTAAGCACTACAATCGGTCTAGCTATTGTAGGTGTTGGTCTCGCTGTATTTCTTTTAGGTCTTGAAGTTGGTATCTTTCCTGTTGGAGAGGGTCTTGCCAGTGATTTCGCCCACAAGGGCTCAACCTTTTGGATAGTGATATTTGCCTTTATGATTGGTTTTGGTACTACGGTAGCAGAACCCGCCCTTATCGTTATAGCTGATAAAGCAGCTGGGATAAGTGCAGGTAGAATTGATGCCACAGTACTTAGAATGGTTGTTGCTTTCTCTGTTGGTTTTGCCATAGTTTTAGGTGTTTGGAGAATAATTAAAGGCCATCCAATCCACTACTACATAATCACTGGCTACATTATGGTTGTTGCTGCTACTGCTTTTGCACCTAAAGAGATAGTTGGTCTTGCCTATGACTTGGGTGGAGTAACAACTTCAACTGTAACAGTTCCTCTTGTAGCTGCTCTTGGTATTGGTTTAGCATCAACTATTAAAGGTCGCAATCCTGTTTTAGATGGCTTTGGACTTATCGCTTTTGCATCCCTCACGCCTATGATATTTGTTCAATTTTACGGAATCTTTGTATATCAATTCATAGACGCATCTCAAATTGTTGTCCCCGCTCTTGTTGACAACGCCGAAGCAGTTGCAGTAGCTAATTTTGACCTCTTGGGTATTCTAAAAGGTCTTGCAAATGTTGTCATAGATGTCGTGCCTATTTTAGCTGTTATCCTATTTTTTCAATATATAATACTTAAAAAACCTATACAAAATCTTAAGGAGGTTATGATTGGTTTTGGGCTTGTAATTCTTGGTCTTGATGCTTTTATAGTTGGCTTAGAGATGGGGCTTTTCTCTGTTGGTGAGACCATGGCATTTGAATTGACTCAGTACGACAATAACTTTATTATTTATTCTTTTGGATTTTTGATAGGCTTCTCAACCACTATGGCTGAGCCTTCTTTAACAGCAATAGCTAGAAAAGCTAAAGAGATTAGTGATGGCAAAATAAACGATTTTGTTCTTAGACTTTTTGTTGCTCTTGGTGTTGCCATTGGTATCTCTCTTGGTTCTTACCGTATAGTTGTTGGAGGAGAGATTGTTTACTACATCATCGCTGGATATATGTTTGTTATAGTCTTGACATTTATCGCCCCAAAATATATCATCCCCATCGCTTATGACAGTGGAGGAGTTACCACTTCAACTGTAACAGTTCCCTTAGTTGCGGCACTTGGTTTAGGACTTGCTACAAATATAGAGGGGAGAGATCCCCTTATAGATGGTTTTGGTCTTATCGCTTTTGCATCTTTGTTCCCTATGCTAACAGTGATGATATATGGAGTGATAACCGAAAAGATGGGCATCAAAGGGCAACATGAACTTGAGGAGATCCACCTTGATGAACTTCGCCACGCTATGGAAGATGCCAACAATATGAACCTCTCTACTGTTCATGTACATGGAACAGAAAAAAGGCACTCTTATCAAATGGCATTTTCAGCGGTGCATATCATTGTGCCACAAGAGAGAAAAGATAAAGCTCTTTTAGCTGCTAAAGAGTCTGGAGCAACAGGCGTTACAATTATGGAAGCGCACGGTATGGGTCTCAGTGAGATGGATAACTTCTACAACAGACTTGAGAGTCAAGCAACGGATGCAAACCTGATGCTTATTGTTCCAACAAAACAGGTGGATGATATTATATACAATGTGATGCATAAACTCGACATTGTCGGCGATGGGGATGGTATCGCTTACTCCTATCCAATTTCGCATCTCAAAGGCTTGACTATGAAAAGTTGTGATATTTAATCATCACTTTTCTTGCCATTTTACGCCCAATTTTTCTTATCAAACAATAAACTTTGCTTTTTTTATAATTATTTATAGTATTATTCTAAGACTATTGAAGGAATACTATGAGACATCCACTATTAAAACTATTTTTTATATTTATACTAACAAGTTGCTCTTTATATGCGAAGGCTCTTTACGAGCATTCTAAGGCTGAGGCGAATACAGATTGTGCATCGTGTCACGATATGCAAGAGGGGAAAGAGTTTTTTCATGCACCAGTTAAAGCTGGTTCATGTAGTTCATGTCATAATGTTTTTTCCAAAAAGAAAAACTTGTTAAGAGTTGATAATATTATGGATATTTGTATCATGTGTCACTCCGATAAAAGAAGAGTTGTGGAGGCAGATATTAATGTACATCCACCTGTGAAGCAAAACTGTATTAACTGCCATGATCCTCATGCTGGCGAACACAAATTTAGACTAAAAGCAGATAGAAAAAAAGATATTTGCTTAGGTTGTCATACAGAGAAAAAAGCTTGGATAGAAAGTGTTTCAAACAAACATGGTGCAATAAACCTAGAAAATGGTGGTTGTATCGCTTGTCACGACCCCCATGGAACATCAAGACCAAAGATGATAAAAGCAGACGGCACAAAAGATCTATGCCTCAAGTGTCATAATAAATCTTTAAAAAGAGATGAAGATGGCGTCAGACTTCAAAATATTGGGAAACATCTTGAAAAAAATAAAAAATGGCATGGTCCTATCATTGTAGGCGAGTGTACGGGATGTCATAATCCACATGGATCCAATAATCACAGAATGCTAAAGGCTCCCTATCCAAAAACTACAGGGAAAGAGAAATTTTCTCGAGATAAGTATGTTTGTTTCAAATGCCATCAAGTAGAAAAATTTACAGATGTCAAAACAACAACACAAACAAATTTTAGAAAAGGGACAAAAAACTTACATACAGTACATGTAAAAACATCTTCTATCACTTGTGGAACTTGTCACGATTTTCATGGAATAAAAAAACAGCTACCACTCATAAAAGACAAGGGTGTATTTTTTGGAACAAAATTTCCTTTAAGGTTTATCAAAAACCCAACAGGTGGCTCATGCAATCCAATCTGTCATGCAAAAAGAAGTTACGATAGAGGTAGCACTGCACCTACGCAGTAAAGTGGTTCTCCTACTACCACTTTATAGCAAGTCACTATAGTCATGTTTAGATAAATTCATATAGTACTTTTTCCCAATTACGATAATCCTATTATCTTTTTTAGCAATTTTTTTAAATTTAGTTTTTATCTTCTCTTGCCGTTTTTGGGAAAAATCACTCTGTTTTAAAAATTTATTTAAGGAGATAACTTTGTCATCAGGTTTCCTCTCTTTTAACTCTATCTCTGCTTCTAGATGCTCCTCTTCAATAACTTCTGCACGAGGAGCATCTAACATAAACTTTGACGATATAGCGTTGAGTATATTTTTAAGCTGTTCATCTTTTTGTTTATATATCTCCTCAATCTTCTCTCTTTCTTTTACTAGCATCAACTCTTTTTGATCTCTTAAAGATTTGGTTTCATTCTCTAGCTTTTCAACTTTTGCTTGGAGTGCAGAATTTTGCTCCTCCAAGAGCTTATAGTACCTGTCATCCATAGATGTGTTTGTTCTTCTTGTATGTGTTTTAGCACTCACTTGTGCTGTTTTATCAACCACTACTAACTTGACTCCATCTTCAATTATACTACTTAAAGAACCCCGCCTTATTCTATTGTGAATCGCTTCTTTAGAGACTCCAAAATACTCAGCAGCTTCTAATATGCTCATTCTTGACATTGTGAAAACTCCTCTTATCTCATGTTTTCAAATACTAAAGGTGCATCCCATTCCATCTCTCGTACAGCAGAAATAACCTTTTGTAAATCATCAAGCTTTGCACCCTTTACTCTTATATAATCACCCTCTATCTGTGCATTCACTTTTAGTTTCATCTTTTTTATCTCGGCTGTTATCTTCTTCGCCTCTTTTGTTTCTATATAATCAACCACTTTAAATGTTGCTTTTCTATTGCCTCCGCTAGAGTCTTCAACTTTTAGCTCATCTAAAACCTTAGAGGAGAGCCCCTGTTTTAAAAACTTTGTAACCACTATATCTTTAAGTGCGTCAAGCTTGTTGTCACTAGAAGCTATTAAAACAAGAAGTTTTTCTTTCTCTTTATAATTCACTTCATAGGTGGTTCCCTTGAAATCATAACGATTTGAAACCTCTCTCTCCACAAGATTTATAGCATCTTTAAATTTTTGCAAACTAATCTTTGCACTAATATCAAACGAATGTTCTTTAGCCATTTTAAAACCCTTTTATAACAATTACAAAAATTATAACATATTTATAACACTGTTATTATGTATACTAATTATTTTACATAAATCTATTTTTATATATTTCAGGGTATCATAGTAAAATTTTATACTGTTGCATACTCACTATTTTATGGAAGGGAAAATTTATGGATACTAAAAAAGTAGAAAATCAAACAATATTTTTAAATAGTGTTATCAATACAATCCCTGATTTGGTATGGCTCAAAGATAAAGAGGGTAGATATCTCGTATGCAATACTATGTTTGAAAAATACTTCGGTGTTAAACAAGAAGATATTATAGGTAAAACAAATTTTGATTTTTTAGATAAAAATTTGGCTCAAGTGTTTAAAGATCAAGATGAAAAAACCATTTATGCCGACACAGCTACAACTGATGAAGAGTGTCTTACTTTTGCAGATGGGATACATAAAGGGGTTTTTGATACCACTAAGACACCTATGCATGACAGTGATGGTAATATTGTAGGTGTTTTGGGGATAGCACACGACATAACTGAAATGAAAAACAGAGAAGCTGAGCTTGAAAAACTAGCAAACTACGACTCACTTACAAACCTAACAAACAGAACATTTTTAAAAGCATATCTCAATAAACTTTTATCAAAATGCTCAAGAAATCGAACTAATTTAGCGGTAATATTGATTGATTTAGACAGATTTAAAGATGTCAATGATAGCTATGGTCATACAGTGGGTGATGAACTTTTAAAAGAGGTTGCTTCTCGCTTAACTGCTAGACTTAGAGATAGTGATATGGTAGCTAGACTAGGTGGTGATGAGTTCGCAATTGTCTTAGAAAATATCAATCACAACGAAGACATAGCACGCATAACAAAAGATATTTTCAAAAGTATCTCCTCTGTTTATAAGCTTCCAAACAAGATAGAAATTCATATTAACGCAAGTGCCGGAATCGTTATAGCTCCAAAAGACGGCAAAAATGTTGAAGAGATACTCCAACATGCAGATAGTGCTCTTTACCAAGCTAAAAGCGACGGTCGAGGTATGTATAGGTACTATACAGATGAGATGACAAAAAAAGCGCTTCTTCGTATCAATTGTGAAAACAGACTAAGACTGGCTCTAAGAAACAATGAGCTTGAGCTCTACTACCAACCACAAGTTCACATCCAAACAGGAAGAATAGTGGGTGCAGAGGCACTCTTAAGATGGAATGATCCAGATAAAGGCTTAATTCCACCAAATGACTTCATCCCTGTAGCTGAAGAATCAGGGTTAATCAATGAGATAGGGGAATGGGTAATTAACGAAGCATGTATTCAAGGGAAGCAATGGCTGGATGATGGCTACAGGTTAACTATCGCTGTAAATGTCTCTGCAAATCAAGTGAAATATCAAGATCTATCCACCGTTATCACAAAAGCCTTAGAAAAAAGCTCTTTTCGTGCCGATAGATTAGAATTAGAGATAACTGAAAGTGCCGTTATGCAAAGGGAGGAGGAGAGCGTTGCAATGTTACACTCCCTTAGAGCAAAAGGGATTCGTTTAGCGATTGATGATTTTGGAACGGGCTACTCTTCACTCTCTTATCTCAAAAGATTTCCGATAGATGTACTAAAAATAGATAAAAGCTTTATAGATGATATCCCCTATGAAAATGATGGTGTCGCTATCGCTACTGCAATTATAGAGATGGGAAAAGCTTTGGGGTATCAGGTACTAGCAGAGGGAACTGAGCACAAAGAACAGATTGATTTTTTACAACAAAAAGGGTGTCATTTGTATCAGGGTTACTTTAAAAGTAAACCTGTCCCCGCTCCAGAGTTTAAAAAACTACTAGAAGCTCAGATGTAAATACTCATCAAAAGGATGGGGAACCATCAAAACCAAATCCACCACCAAAACTGCCAAAGCTTGGATCCATGTAGCCATGTTGAGCACTTTTAGCTCTTAATTTTTCTATATCAGATTTACTCGAGATTCCCTGTGGACACACAATAGCACACTCATTACATAAAGTACAATCCCAAACACCGTTACTCTGGATATTATCTATTTTAGAAGCTAAATCACTCCCCCTTGCATCACTAACATACTTCCAAACTCTTGTCAGTGCAAATGGTCCTAAAAACTCTCCATTTACAGCGTAAACGGGGCAAGCACTATAACATGAACCACACAAGATACAATCACTTTGAAGCTCATTTATTTTTTCATCCTCTTGAGTTAAAAAGATACCCTTGCTTAATGAACTTTGCCAAGCTTTCGCTTTTTGATTAAACGCATACGCTTTATCCATATCTACAACTAAATCACGAATAACATCCACATTTTTTAAAGGTTCAACTAGATCACCATCTTGAACCTTATATGCACAGGCTAACACCTCTTTGTCATTCACACGCATAGAACAACTACCACAAACACTACTTCTACACCCGCTTGCATAGGAAAGGGAAGGGTCTTGCTTCATTTTTATCTCATTAAGAACCTCTAAAAGCGTAGCATCTACTAAATCAACTTCGTATTCTAATGTTGCCTCTTTGATTTCTGGCTCTCTTGTATATCTTTTTATTTTTATTTTCATCAAAACCTACTCCATAAAGTCTGCACATAGTACAGCATCATCTTTCCAAGTTATTGTATGAGCTTTATATGCCATATCATTCTCAGTTGGGATGTCACTTCTATAGTGAGCACCGCGACTCTCATTTCTACTAATAGCACACACAAGAATTATTTCACTCAACTCTACCATATTTCCAAACTCTATAAACTCAACAAGATTTGTGTTATAAATTTTTGATTTATCACGAGGACCCATAAAGGGGATCTCTTTTTGAATTTGGCGGATAGCTCCGAGGACTGCTTTTAGACCCATATCATCACGGCTTATTCCTGCGTTATTATAAAAAATATTCCCTATAAATTCACGCTTTTCGTAAAAATCTATCTGGTTTGTAAAGTGTTTTATCCCTGCTATAAAATTGTTAGCTTGTTGTGTTTGCTCTTGAACATCTATATTTTTATCAAAACTTTTAGCATATGCAGCAGCATTTACACCCGCTTGCATCCCAAACACTATAAGTTCCAACAAAGAGTTACCCCCAAGACGGTTCGCTCCGTGAACCTTATGGTTTGCACACTCACCAACAGCGTACAAACCTTTAAGTTTTGTTTGTGAGTTTTTATCTACCTCTATCCCACCCATAGTGTAGTGAGCAACTGGTTTTATAGGAATTAGGTCATAAACTGGGTCTATGTTTTCATACAGTTTCGCAAGTTTTCTCTCTTGTGGCAACTCTGCATCTATAAAGTCTTCCCCTAAATGACGAATATCTAAAAAGACATCTTCACCATTTTGAATTTGATCATTGATAGCACGGGCAACCTCATCACGGGGGGCTAACTCGTTAGTAAATCGCTCACCCTTAGAGTTTAAAAGATGCCCTCCTGCACCCCTAGCACTCTCAGAAATCAAAATAGATGAGCTTTTAAGAGCCGTTGGATGGAACTGAATAAACTCCATATCACTTAATCTTGCCCCTGCTCGAATGGCAGCAGCTATCCCATCACCCGTTGAACCAACGGAGTTTGTTGAGTGTTTATCATAGATTCTGCTATAGCCACCAGTCGCAACTATAACCGAAGCACTTTCATATGTCTCCACCTCACCCGTTCGGATGTTGAGTGTTGTTGCACCACAAACGAAAGGTTTGTTATACTCATCATCATTAGTTATAAGATTTAAAAGATACCTCTCGTTAAGTATCTCAATCCCCTCTGCCAAACATCTATCATAGAGTGTATGCAAAATTTTTAGACCTGTATAATCCTGAGCATAACAAGCTCTAGGGGCTGAAGCACCCCCGAGAGTTCTTTGAGCAATTTTTGCATCTTTAGTTCTACTAAAACAAACCCCTATGCTATCCAACCACTCTACCGCTTTTGGAGCTTCCTCACATAGAAGTTTCACCGCATCTTCATCTGCTAACCCATGAGCAGATTTTAAAGTGTTTTGTATATGCGCTGCAATACTATCTTCACCAGCATTCCCTAAAGCGGCATTTATCCCACCCTGAGCCATGCATGTTTGAGATCTTGTTGGGTACTCTTTTGTTAGTACCATCACCCTCGCACCACTTTTTTTTGCATGAAGTGCAGCAACTAAACCAGCGCCCCCTGCCCCTATTATTAAAACATCACTTTTCATATATTACCTCTACTTTTATGCTTTTGTATCTAAAAAAGATTTTAATACTCTGTATAATTCACTCTCATCAATTGGTTTTGCTACATAGGCATCCATACCCGCTTTAAGAAACTTCTCCTTGTCTCCAGACATAACATTTGCTGTAAGAGCGATGATAGGTACATCAGAACCATAGAGAGCATGTATCTCTTTTGCAGCCTGTGTTCCATTCATATTTGGCATATTTTCATCCATCAAAACCAAGTCAAATTTTTCTCTGCCAAAGATAGTAACAGCTTCAACTCCATCATTTGCCATCTTATAGCTGAGTCCGAACTCTTCCACTAAAATACTTATGAGCATCTGGTTTGTTTTATTATCTTCAGCGATTAGAAGATGCCCTTTTAGGAACTCTTTATCAGCTATTTCTTCGTTTTCTAAGCTTTTGTTATTAACATCTAACACCTTTTCTAAAGGTAGAGTAATTATAAATTCACTCCCAACACCCTCTTGAGAGTTTAACTCAATTTCTCCACCCATCTGCTTAACTAAATTAATAACTATACTAAGCCCGAGCCCTGTACCACCATATTTTCTTGTTGTTGAGGTATCAGCTTGCTCAAAAGGTTGAAACACTTTAGCTTGAACCTCTTGACTCATCCCTATTCCAGTGTCAGCAACTAGAATTTTTATATTTGCATCTTCATATCTGCACCCTATAGATATTTCACCTCCAGCAGGAGTGAATTTCAGTGCATTTGCAATTAAATTTGTAATAATTTGACTTATTCTCAACCAATCACCATGAAATATTGCATCTATACTCTCATCTAACTCTATTTTCATTTGTAAATTTGATAGCTCTAATTGTGCACCAAAACGGTCGAGAAACTGCTTCATTTTTTCCTGCATATTAAAATCATGATAATCGAGTGTAAATTTTCCACTTTGAAGTTTTGAGAGGTCTAAAATATCGCCTATAAGAACTATAAGATTATCAGAGGAGTCAAGTATATTTTGTATATACATAGAGTGCTTTTCATCTGTAATTTCTCTTTTTAAAATTCTTGAGAATCCGTTTATTGCATTTAATGGCGTTCTTAGTTCGTGCGACATATTTGATAAAAATTCATCTTTAGCTTTTTCTGCCATAATTGCATCATCTCTTGCGTTTACAAGCTCACTCACATCATACCTTACAGCGAGATATTCTACAACCTCATTATCAACATCCAACATCGGTAAAACTACACTATCGACATAGTAAGATTCACCTCTTTTATTGCGATTTTTAATTGTAGCTTTAAATGATTTTTTATTTTTTATAGTATCCCATAACTCTTTAAAGACACCAGCAGGCGTATCTGGATGGCGAATAATATTATGATTTTTTCCAATAAGTTCCTCTTGTGCGTAACCGCTAATTTCACAAAACTTTTTATTTGCATAGGTTATGTTTCCGTCTAAATCAGTTTTAGAAACTATAGCACTCTCATTAAGGGCACCTACAAATCTTTGCAACTCATTTTGTAAACTAGCGGCTCTTAGTGTCACCCTAATCTCTCGAATATAAGCAACCAAACCAAAGAAAACTAAAAAAGCCATACTTGCCAAAATTGCCCTGATAATGTCAAATGCTTCTAAGCGTAGGTTTGTCAACATAGTGTTTATATATTTGGTAATCTCCTCCAAATCTGGAGTTATGTCATTTTTAAAAAGCACCTCATCTAGCAATAAAAGTTGTGAAGAATTTTGAAGAACCTTATCTGTTTTTACCATTTTACGCTCTATGTTTTTTAGGTGTTTGAGTAAAATGGTATCATGTGAATCTATAATCAGCGTATGCAGTTCACGAAACAAACCTTTTGATACATCATATTTTTCAACTGCCTTTTCGTAACTATTTTCTATTGGCAAAGAGCTTACGAGTAGTTTTTGTTTTTCATTTTCAATCTCTAGCTTATAGGAGATGTTTTGTATATCTGTATTTCTTTGTACGCTTGAGCTTATCTCTTTCCATTTAACACCAAAATAGATAATAGAGGATATAGCTATAATCATTATCATAATAATTGCAAGATATTTTTTTATCATCACAAGCCCTAAAATAAGATGCAATGATTTTACTCTAATAAGTCTTTATAATATTTTAACTATTCTGTTATTTTGACTCAAGGCTTACTCTTCTAAGCATAAATAAATATTATATTCTATAGAATACTTATATTTGCATTGATTTTTCTAAAATACCTCTCTTTAAGGGATATGAAATGATCCAACAGATTAATATTAAAACACTCTTTATTGCTGCTATGTCTGCTGTTATTATATTAATCTTGTCATATATGAACTTCTCCTCAGCCATAGAGACTAAAGCAAAGATGCTACAGCTCAAAAGCTCTTTAGAGCTCTCTATAAATGTCGCTGAACTAGTGCATAGCCTACAAATTGAGAGAGGTCTCTCTGTTGGTTTTTTAGGCTCAAAAGCTCTTGATTTTTCAGATAAACTCAAACAACAAATAGAAATCACTAATAAAATATTTAAAAAACTAGAAGATACTCATGCAAAAAAAGATCACGACCATCATCTGCATAAGTTTTTAGATGATGGCTTATATAAACTCCAAAAACTCAATATCATTAGAGAAAAAGTTTTTAATTTTACTATAAATAAAAATAATCTTATCCGATACTACACAAAAACAAATGACTATTTCTTATCAACTATCGCAGAGACAACAATTAACTTTCCACTCACAAATGTTACAAAAATGCTCGTCTCTTATACCAATCTTTTATACCTTGAAGAGCTCTTAGGTCAAGAGAGAGCCGTAGTAACATCTATTCTTCTCAATAATAAATGCAATGAGGAAAGTCGAATCACACTCAATAGGCTACTTGCCTCTGAAACTATTTATAAAAAAAGTTTCTTATTATACGCTGATGAAGGTACTAAAAAATTTTATAACAAAGCTTTAAATTCCAACAACACAAGTAGAGTAAATACCATAAGAAGCCATATCTTAGATGCTAAAAAAAATCTAGCTGCTAAGATAGACCCAAATGAATGGTTTGAAGTCATATCTAAAAAAATTGATATTCTCAAAGAGGTTGATATTTACTTTATAAAAAAAATTTTAAATCTTGTTGATTCTAACTATCTAAAAATCACAACAAAATTTTACTTCAACATATTTATGGGCATTCTAGCACTCCTCTTAGGTATAGGAAGTTTTATATATTTTGTACTCAAAGAAAATAAGCGTTTAAAAGAGTTAAAACATAAAAATGAAGATTTAAAACTGTTGGTAGATGAAAAAACTAAAACCCTACAAAAGCAGAAGTACGAACTTGAAAGATTAGTAAACTCTTTTGACAAAAACATCATTTTTTCTAAAACTGACTTAAATGGAATTATCACCCATGTAAGTGAAGCATTTTGTGAAGCTTGTGGCTACAGCTCCTTAGAGCTTATTGGCAAGGCACACAGTATATTAAGGCATGAAGATATGCCTCGTGAAGTTTTTGAAGATATATGGAGCACCATAAAGAGAGATGCTTGCTGGTTTGGTGAAATTAAAAACAGAAAAAAAGATGCCACTTCCTACTGGATATACGCTGGGATAGAACCTGATTATGAGCATAGTGGTAAGCATATTGGGTATTTTGCAATTAGCCATGATATAACAGCTAAAAAGCATTAGAAGTTGCGATGCAGGCTAAGTCTGATTTTTTAGCAAATATGTCCCATGAGATTAGAACACCCCTCAATGCGATTATGGGTTTTGTAGATATTTTACATAAAGATGAAAAAGATTTAACAAAAACTAAAAAACTAAAAATTATAAAAGACTCTGGGATCTCCTTACTTACTATAATCAATGATATTCTTGATTTTTCAAAAATTCAAAACAATAAACTGCTGATAGAAAAAGTCCCTTATAATATAAAAGAGGCATTCCAACAAATAGCTGAACTATTTTATGAAAAAGCTCGAGAGCATGAGGTCAGCATCAAGCTGTTTTTTGATGAGAAATTACCTTGTGAAACCATAGGCGATGTGGTTAGGTTAAAACAGGTGGTTTCGAATCTAGTAAGCAATGCCATAAAATTTTCTAGTAAACACAGCGTTGTGTATATAAAAGTAATTTATTTTGAAAATACCAAAGAACTTTTTTGTGAAATTGTAGATACTGGGATAGGTATCTCTCAAGAAAAAACAGACACAATTTTTGAATCATTTACTCAAGAAGACAGCTCAACAACTAGAAAATACGGAGGAACAGGTCTTGGACTTTCTATATCTAAGGCTCTTGTAAAACTTATGGATGGGGAAATCGGTGTGAGAAGTGAATTGGGTGCAGGAAGCACTTTTTATTTTACATTGCCATTGTTTCATGTTAGGCATAACTCTTTGGAGCAGATAGGCGAAAAGGACGATATAGATGATACTTTTACGAAGATGGATGGGTATGTTCTGATAGTAGAGGACAACAAAGCAAACCAAATGTTAATGAAACTGCTCCTTATTGATTTTGAACTTGAATATGCTATAGCAAATGATGGTTTAGAAGCTGTAATGGCTGTTGAAAAAGAGAAGTTCGACCTCATCCTTATGGATGAAAATATGCCAAATATGAACGGGATAGAAGCAACTAAAAAAATCAGGCAATTAGAGTCTTCAAAAGAGATACCAATCATTGCAGTCACCGCCAATGCACTCAAAGGTGATAAAGAGAAATTTCTTGAAGCGGGGATGAATGACTATCTATCTAAGCCAATAGATGCAGATAAGTTAAAACAGATTTTAAGAAAATATTTGGGTAAGAAAACCTAGAGCTAAAAAGCTTGTGCTATGAGCCAATATCTCAACACCCTCAAGCTCCCAGCGATGATAACAAACCAAACAAACTTAAGCCTAACAACTCCAGCGACTAGCGTTAGTGGGTCACCTATGATTGGCATCCACGAGAACAAAAGAGCGAAGTAGCCATACCTATGTCCATGCTCGTAAGCTTTTTTCCCTACTTTTGATGAAAGCAGTTTTGTTTTTGTTTTTTCATAAAGAAAAAGACCTAATAAGTAGTTTAGTATTATGGCTAGTATATTTCCACTTGAGGCAACCATAAGAGCTGTAGTTGAGTCCATGCCATTTGCTAAGGCAGCAACAAATGCCACCTCTGAAGAGAAAGGAAATATAGTTGCTGCTAAAAAAGCGGATAAAAAAAGTGCTAACTCCGTCATTCTTAGCTTGACTAAGAATCTAGTTGCTTAATGTTTTGTATAACAGAAGCTATCAAAGTATCTCTTGCCTCTACAGATGTCCAAGCTATGTGTGGAGTTATATAGAGATTGTCTTTATTTTTCACACTAAGAAGTGGATGATTTTCAACCATAGGTTCCTTCGTTAATACATCCAAACCGAAGTAGATATTTTTCTCATCTACAATCTTTGCAATAGCATCTTCGTTGACAATACCACCACGCCCTAGGTTTAAAACGATAGCCCCATCTTTAGTGCTTAACAACTGTTCATAGTCTAAAAGATTATCCGTTTTCTCATTAAGGGGTGCATGAATTGAGATGATGTCACAATTTTTTAATAGTTCCTCCAAAGTAGTTCTTTGATAATCCTCAGTACGATTTACTCCGCTTGTCGAATAATAACATACATCCGCACCAAAAGCAGAAGCGATATTTGCAACACCGCGACCGATTGAACCAAGTCCAATAATCCCCCATCTTTTACCTTTTATCTCAAAAAATGGACGAGAGACATCTGTAAAAATTGGACTTCTTGAGTAGGAACCACTCTTTACATATTCATCATAATAGCGTGAATGTCCCATTAGGTAAAAAAGAAGTGAAAAAGTATGTTGAATAACTGAGTCTGTAGAGTAACCTGCTACATTTTTAACAGTAATATTTCTGTTTTTAGCAGACACTAAGTCAACATTATTCATCCCTGTCGCAGCTACACAGATAAGTTTTAGGCTAGGTGTGTTTGCCATATGTTCATCGCTTATAACAACTTTGTTAGTAACAATAACATCTGCGTTAGTTATACGCTCTTGAACTTGTGAAGGGGAAGTTGTTTGAAAAATTGCAACATCCCCAAGATTATTAAAACCACTTAAATCAGTCTCTCCAAAAGTTAAGGCATCTAAAAGAACTATTTTCATTTTATCTCCATTGTGAACTAGATTCTGAATCAAGTTCAGAATGACAAAATTATTTAATATTATCGTCATTCTGGGCTTGACCCAGAATCTAATTTATATGTCTTTAATTTTCTTTATTAACTCACGCGATTGCTCTAATGCTTTTTCAACTGCATCAAAAACTAAAGCTACTGCGAGTCTTCTTCCCTTATGCGCTTCAGGTTTAGAAAACACTCTTACATAAGAGTTGTCCGAGAAAAGAGAATCATCTACATCTACAACAGGGGCATGACTCTCTACCTCTGATTTAAATGCAGCAGACGCTCCATCACCATAAAATGTAAATCCTAAAGGGAGACCAAGAACAGCTCTAAGATGAAGAGCGAACTCACTCTGACTTTGAGTGATAAGAGTAACCATCCCTGTATCGTGTGGACGGGGGCTTACTTCTGAAAAATAGACCTCATCACCTTTAATAAACAGCTCAACTCCAAAAAGACCTTGACCCCCAAGACCATCAGTGATGATTTTAGCCATCTCTTGTGAGCGTTTTTTCGCTAGTTCACTCATTTGAGCCGGTTGCCATGAGAATACATAATCACCATCTCTCTGCTCGTGACCTATAGGCTCACAAAAAACTGTCTCTTTGGCGTTTCTAGCCGTAAGCATAGTTATCTCATAATCAAAGTCAACAAATGCCTCAACAATCAACTCACTTGCATCACCACGAGCCTCTTTAGCCTCTAACCAAGATGCAGGAATATCTGCTTCACTTCTTGCAACTGACTGCCCATGACCAGATGAAGACATAACAGGTTTAATAACGCATGGGAAGCCTAATTCTCGAGCAGCTTCAAGCATCCCTTCTTCTGTAGTTACAAACCTGTAAGCACCAGTTTTTAGGTTTAAATCTTCTGCAGCAAAGGTGCGGATGTTTTTACGGTTCATAGTTTTTGAAACCGCATCAGCATTAGGGATGACATTAAACCCCTCTTTCTCTGCTTCAAAAAGTGCATCAATAGAGATAGCTTCAATTTCAGGAAGAATATAATCAGGTTTTTCATGACGAATAATCTCTAAAATTGCCTCTTTATCTTGCATATTTACAACATACGAGCGGTGTGCTACATGATGGGCAGGTGCGTTAGCGTATCTATCAACAGCTATAGTCTCAATACCTAATCTTTGCGCTTCAATAATTACCTCTTTACCAAGTTCACCAGAACCTAGAAGCATAACTTTTTTTGAGTTTGATTTGAGTGGAGCAGAAAATTGCATAAAAATTCCTCTTTAAATATTAGTGGAATTATATCGTAATTGATTTAAGGGGGTGTTTACAAAGTAAATTTCAAACGACTGATATAATCTCTTTTTTTACAGAGATATAGTAAATATTTTTACTTATTTTGGAAAATAATGCCAACATCTGGATGTTAGCACTTTTTATATAGGATTTTGGTCACTTCGGGATTACCCCGAAAACTAGCTTATAAAGGGGGTTTATTGCTTATCTTTTAAGACCAATGAGTGTCTCAAGAAGTGTATCTGAGGTGGTAATTGTTTTACCATTTGCTTGATAACCCCTTTGGATGATGATTAGCTGAGTAAGAGCTAGAGAGAGGTCAACATTTGAAGACTCTAAGGCGGAGGACTGAATCCCACCACGACCTGATGTTCCAGCAGTTCCGATGATTGGGTCACCAGAGTTGGCTGTTTGGATGTAGATGTTACCACCATTTGTTGAGAGACCCTCGTTATTTGTAAATTTTGCCATACCGATTTGCGCTAAACCAAAAGAACGACCATTTGAGAATGAACCAATAACCGTACCACTTTGATCAACTCTAATACCAACTAAATCCCCACCAGTAAAACCATCTTGAGAGATACCCGAAGTTGAAGAGACAGAATCAAAACTTGTCATCCCATCAAAAGCACTCGCTGTACCAAAATTAAGACTTATTTGTTGCTCTGGTGCTGAACCATTATTAGCAGAAAAAGAGATATTTGGAGGGTTGTATGTTGATAATGAACCATCACTATTAAATTTAATTGAACCAGTTTTTTCATTAAATGGCGCTATTGTATCTATAGTAGCTGGTGTTGGAACGCTTACTTTCATATCCCATGTGCTTCCCTCTGTGTTGAGTGAAGTCTTTCTAAAATCAGTTCTTACAGTATGCTTAGAACCAAGAGAATCAAAAACATCTATAGAGCTAGAGTGCGTAGCAGCATTAAAACCTTGAGAAAAGCCTTTACCACCGCCACCAACTGGTAACACAGAGTTCATTGCTGTCATCGCTGTAGCAAAACGGGTATTTTCTGTTATCCCCACACCTGTTAGTGCTGTTATTTGAAGGTTTAAGTCATAATCTTCAACACTTCCACCAGGATTTTTAATCTCTAGTTTCCCTTGTTCGTTAACTATTATCTCTATATTATTGTTTGTCCCATTTGCATCAGGGTCTTGCGCTTGTATCTCCATTGCTTCTCTTAAATCTGCTATGGTTGTAAAAGTTTTATCAGCATTGAGTGCTTTATTTGATGCTGTTGGATCATACTGGTATCTATAAGCTGTTGTTATTGCAGTTGTTCCCGTACCTAAACCTGAAGCATCTGCACCACCAACTGTATAGTTGATATTGTGAGATGCTGACGCATTTCCATTTGCATTTACTAGGTCTATTTTATTGTTTACTGCATCATAAGAAGCAGAGATTCCAGTGATACCTGTTTGAGCATTAATAGCTGCTACATATCTATTTCCATTAATAAGAGCACTATTTGCAGGATCACCACCTGCTGTAGTGATTTGAGTTGTTGAGCCATCATCAAGGGTAAAAGTTATGTCAAGTTCAGCTGCACCAGCGGTGACTGCTCCACCATCTGTTTTTTGCGAACTTACAAAAGAGATCCATACACCTTGATCTGCTTGGAGAGAAAAGGCCTCCCCTTGGTCGTTATATAAAACACCCATATCACCAGAAGCTATTGGATTTCCATTTTCATCTATTGCTGGTTTTAGTGGATCAGCTGGAGTACCAGTTCCTATCTGATAAGCAGGGGAAAAATTCTCCACAAAAGGACCAGAATTGAGGTTTGCCTTCATAACAATCTCATTAGTCGCACTTGCTGGAGTTGTTAATCCTGGAGAGATACTAATGTTTGAGATTGGTGCTGTTGCATCAACTAAACCTGTTGCTTCATCTCTTAGCCAACCTTGAACGATAAATCCGTTATTATCAACAAAGTTTCCTACTGCATCAAACTTAAAGTCACCAGCACGAGTGTATTTATAGCTATTGCCCCCATCTGAAGAGACAATAAAAAAGCCATCACCCTGAATAGCAACATCTGTATTTTTATCAGTATTTTGAATTGAGCCTTGAGAAAATATACGGGTTGTTGAATCAATTGTTGAACCTAGTCCAACCTGTACAGCATTTTTACCACCTAAAGCCCCTTGTGGAGCTGTAGCGATAGAACTTGTTTGAGCGAGTAGGTCTGAAAAATTTGCACGAGAATATTTATAACCTATAGTATTAACATTTGCGATATTATTTGATTCTACATCCATCGCAACTTGATGCGACTGTAGTCCAGATATACCAGAGTATAATGATTTCAACATTTTATATCCTTTATCTCTTAAGTATATATATAAAGCATAAAGTGTTCCAGTTTGGCTATGCTCCCATATCTATGGCTTTTTTAAGCATCTCATCAGCTGTAGAGATGATTTTAGAGCTAGAATCAAAAGATCTTTGGTAAATTATAAGTTCAGTAAGTGCTACTTCCATCTTAACATTTGAATTTTCAAGTCTATAGTTAGCCATCTCGGTACCTATAATATTGTTGCCATTTGCATCCTGAAAAAAAAGAGGGTCACCACTGTCAGAGCTTTGTGCAAAACTACTTGCACCAATTCGAGCAAGCCCTTGATCATTTTGAAAATGATATACAGCAATCTTTCCAACACTGCTTTGCATCCCATTATCAAAAGTTGCTATAACATCTCCAAAGGTGTTTACATCATAACCAACTAGGTCACCTGCAGCGGTACCATCGCTTCTACTAGAACCACTTGTTGCCTCA
>Ga0256840_1000711_pt1 | contig 33328 bp, 25 predicted proteins | sample 355202metaG_FD_185969 | JGI IMG/M metagenome (GOLD analysis project Ga0256840, IMG submission 185969) | Hydrothermal vent microbial communities from Mid Atlantic Ridge, Atlantic Ocean - 355-202 | ecosystem: Environmental > Aquatic > Marine > Hydrothermal vents | place: Atlantic Ocean: Mid...
AGAGACATCCAGCGCATAATAGGCTCGTCCACCTCGACGCAAGCCAAAATAAAGATACACATTGCTTCCGTCTTTTACATACGTTAACGGGCCATCAATACCATAGATGTGCTCTCCATTACCGTTACCATCCCCTACAAATTGATGTTCAATATTTTTTAGTAACTGTTTCGGCATAAAGGCAAACTTTTCTTCACCTGTCTCAGTATCAAATGCATGTATATAGCCCTCATTGGTGGCTGCAAAGATATATTGCTCTTTACCAACCCCATCCTTATCGCCATTTTTATAGGTTACGATAACGGGCTCAGAATGCAACATATCTCCCATATGCTGACGAGCATCTTTTGATGTATCGCCTTTTTTCCAACCTCGTATAAAATTAATGAGCTTTTTCTTGTAAGCTTCTGTAGTAACTGTCTCTGTAGCCCCTACCATATCTTTGGTAATATTTGCATTCTGTTGGCTTATTACGTTCTCTTCAGCCCACAGGTTTTTATTATCGGTAATATTAGAGAATAGTTTCCGTTCTGCAGGCTTATCAATTAAGCTGGCAACACCACCATCAGTTACTGAATTACCATCGGCTTTGGTACTCTTTGACCAGAAATCCCAAGCTTCATCCTTGATTAAACCCAGTTCTGTCATTGCATCAACACCGGTAGTTTTACCACGAATACGTCGATGTCCATCAACATTAACCAGCTTAAACTTTTTCAGATTTCCTGACCAACCTTCTGAACTGTTCTTTTCAAACACCGGAATATAAATATCATCCTCATGCTCTAAACCACTTTTTACATTCACACTATAACCCGGTGATGCTTGTGAACGTGCTGCTACTACCACTTCTTTAAGTGCTTTAGTAAAGGCTTCGACTAAAGATGCTTTATCTTCTGCTAAGAAGAAGCCATCTCTACCCTCTGTTTTAGGGTCGTTCTCAATGGTTACCAAGCTTTCAAGGTAAGCTGTCGTATTAGCGTCGTCTGTAACGGTATTTGAAAAACCGATCACCATCGTATTAATAAATTGATCTCCAACGGCAAAGCCCTTGCCGGGTAAGTTATCATGTGTTGCCAAATAGTGGGTTAGATCTGGCCCACAGGTGCCTGCTTTAAAATAAGGATCATCCTTACACGACTTACCAATCATATCGGGTACATTGGTGTAATATGTACTTGATTTTGCTTTTATTGATAGTCTGTCGCCCTCAGAATACTCGGGCTTACCATCGGACATTAATACAATGAAGTTACTTTGACAGTCACCGACTATTGGGCTGATGTAATTAGGATCAGGGTAACGGCTGGTGTTTTGATCAAAGTCACAAATCACTTCATTAACGATACGCTGATCATCGGGATTTTCACATTGCTCATAATCCCATGTGCGGCACGCTTCACTATCTTCGGTTGTACATTTGTATTTATTTCTTCTGTCATAATAGCTAATAGAAGTATCTAAATCATCCACACATAAAACCTCTTCCGCAACTCGACAACGTGGAAAACGATCAAAATGAAAAACCTTCTTATCTTTATACTCTTCCACTTTACTCGCACTTGCACGTAATTGATTGGACGTAATTTGACGAATAGCTTTTTTCACCTCCTTATCAACCCACCATGTTTTTTTATTCCCTTGATTTATTCCATTAACAGCCGTATTAAAAACACTACCAAACTCATCTTGCAGGTATTTAACAAAGTCATTTCTCATAATGCGACAGTTCTTAAGAGTAGATTCACCAGTGTTTTTTAGCGGTTTATAATTAGGCCAGCCTGTATTATTTGGGCACCTAATCCAACCTGTAAACCAATCAGCCGTAGCAGGTTTAAAATACTTGAAATACCATTTTTTCTCATCAACACTACGAGGAGACCATGCGCTAGAAAGGTTATCTGCATACCATTGAGGCGTATAAGGAAATTCATGATCTGGAAAGGCCGCACTCTTAAAATAAACACCATCAGGGTACTGGTAAGTAGATGGATGTGCTGCCGCAAAATAATGACCTCGTCCGCCATAACCTGTTGTATCCTCCCAACGAATTGCCCCACCTCTAAAATAAAGTGCTGCTTCAACTAATGCATCTACAATAGGTGTATTACCCTCAGCCTCCCACGTCTTTGCAACTTCGGGTAAATAATCACGTACCGTCATTGCATCAAAATTATCAACAACGGGATTAAACCACGAGGACATTCCATTTCCTGCTGGTGCAGGTTGTCTATGGTGACGCCACTGAACTTCCCCCGCTTTATCCTTTAACGACTCCTCTATTATCGGTTTAACCAGAGTATTTAATGGCTTAACAGGGAACTTCACCCCATTACCGCGATCATTCCTCCATGATTCTGCGCTACCATAGTTCATAATCCCTACATTCAAATTATCTTCAACATTGCCTAGTACTTCCGTTAAAGTCTCCTTCATAATATCAATACGTGTTTCACCGTTGATCTTCTCACTCATGCTGGATGAGTTATCCATTATAAAGAGTACATTAGGGCTAATTGCACCAGTGGAGGTAAAGAACACCTCTGTATCATCAGCTGTTGCTACTCTGACACCACTTAGCACAAAGCTAAAAAGTGTATAGAAAGATATTTTTTGACTAAAGGTTAACGTTTTCATTGTACTGCCTGTTATTTTAATTATTTTGGTTAATTAAGTTTTATAAAGTAACTTTTTACTTTTTTAGTTGAGGCTCTCTTTCCATAGTTTCACCTGCATGCATATCTATAAATAGCAGTTCCTGTTGTTCGGCAGTTAATTCTGCCTGATCGTTTAAACTATTATTGGTATATATTGAACTACTTCGATTATTATAATTTAGCTGATTTTGTCCACTTTCAGAGCTATTAGCTGACTTCATTTTAGAAGAATATTTTTGAGCTTTATTTTTATTATTCATTGTCTTTGCGCCCGGAGGAGATTTATTATTAAGAGTACTATCTGCTATGGAATTTTTATTTTCTTTTTCTAAAGAAGTTGATGTTAAAGCTTGTTTTTCTTCGTCGTTTTTCTCAAACTTTGGTTGATAACCATTAACGACATCTTTTTCAGCTTTCATAGTTTTCTGTTTATCATTAACAGGACAAGGCTTATCGTTATAGTAAATAGCACCACTTGGATTGGTACATTTAAAAATTTCAGCCTGAGCAGAAACAATAAAAAATAAACTCATTAATAATAAAATGACTTTTTTAATTAGCAAAACGATATACTCCTTGGGTTGCATCAGCACTATGTAGCGCACTAGGCACCATTTTACCCGCCCCCTTGTGACTTCCGTCTGCTGCACTTGAATTAGTCTCTTTGGCTTCAAGAAAATAATCATAAAGCTTACAAACAGGTGAGTCGGCACCGACACCTGAAGCCGTTCCTTCTCTCCTACAAGAGTAACTAAATTTTTTATCCTTAATTACTTTGCGAACACGAATATTATCAATTGATACAGTATCAAAACGATATTTATCATTACCTTCATTAGCCGTAAAACCCGAAGCGGTATAAGCATTAACCAATGATTCAACTGTTGCAAATTTATTTAACTCTGATTGAACATCTTGTCTAATTATCATTATTCGTTGTTCACTACCCGCGATTAAGGCATTCATTGACGATACTTTTACCACAGAAACACCTGTTATTGTCATGACCAATAAAAACATAAGAGCTGTTATTAACGTTGCTCCTGTTTGTGTTTTTCTCATCGTTTGTTTATTTTTTAACATTCTCTGTATTCCCTAAATTCCCTGATTAGCTAAAAAAATAGTAGTGGAATAGACTTTATACATTTTTCGATCCGATGCTGGCTTTGTTATTGTTATATCTAATAAGTGAAATTTCCTATTACTCGGATTAACAACTACATTATCTTCAGAAACAATTAACAATGCGACTTGAACACTAGTAATGCTATTCCATTCATCCTCTGACATATTTGAAGCATTTTTAAATGAGGTTTTATCACCACTCTTTACACCATATCGAATTTGCATATTATCAATATAATCTGCAATGACATGAGGCTCCGCATTTGAGGAGCGTGACCCATAACAGACAAGTTGTTTAGGCCCATTACTTTGTTGAGTAAGATACAAGCCACTGTATATTTTAGCTTTTGCTGTCTCTTGCATTCCATTACTTGTGGCTACGGTTGTATCTGTACTACAAGCTTCTAAACGTGCATTATCTTCTGGTTTAGTTGATGAATCTGTTCCATAAGGGTAGTTATCAGGATAATTAGCTACATTATCAGCATTTTCAGGATACTGACTAGGATCGCCAATACGGGTTGCACAATCATAAAAAAGATAACCTGTATACGGGCTATCAGGGCGATAAACAACGGTAAAAGCATCTCCTGCATCACTATGAGTGGTATAACCTAATAATTCATCAGGGGGATTTAACAAACCGGAATTCCCACCTTCATCCGGGCTACCACTGACAATGAGTTTTTTACCATCACGACATAATGGGTTATCCATGACATCATCTGACTTAAAAAAAGGTTTAACCTTAGATGATACAGAAACGCTCGCGTACCCCGCATGCTCTATGGTTTCTCTAATAGAACGTAAAGCAACGGATGCATTAAGATCCATGCCGTTAAGTTCATCACGAATTTTATCCCCTTCTCTACTTCCAAAATACATAGACATAAGTCCGCCAAGCAACACGATGCCTAACGTCATAGAGACCAGCAACTCAATAAGTGATGATCCTTTAGAATTAACGATGTGTTTTTGTTGATGCATTATTTTTAGAATTTTTATATTACAATTAGATAATGTATCCTTAATTTATTAAACTTATACAATTTATCCGATAAAAGGTCATGAATATTAATAAGTTAGTCTTTTTATAGTGAGGCCTTTGTGCCAAGTAAGGTAATAGTGAGAAAATAAAACTGGAATTACTTCGCAAGGAGTCGTGCAAAAATATCCGAATACTTGAGTTCCTTTTAGAAAATAGCTATACGTTATACTTTACGCGCACTAAGCAAAGCAACAACAAATGATATTAGCTCAATGTACAACCCAAATCCCTACTTAGAAAAGTGATATAGAGTGCATGTAATTGTGGTTTCATAGTGTATTCAATAAATATTAGCTTCACCGTAGGTAAGCGGGCACTTATTGGATATGCCATGAAATCAAGTGCTTGTGCTATATTCGTGTTTTTAAGTGTGGCTTTGGTACAAGGTACAGGTAGACAACGTCCGGCTCTCCTGCAAGACTACTCTTTACAATTGCCACAAAAACAAGGATATCATGGAACAAATCGAAACATATTTAGCACCTCTGCTTGATTTCTTTAGTGAGCAACCGTGGGTTCAGGGAGGCGCTGTATTCCTCATCACCTTTATCCTTGCCTCACTCACCTCTTGGATTATTTTTCGGGTATTAAAATTTTTAACCAATAAAACCAAGTCTTACCTTGATGATCGCTTACTCAATATTGCCCGCCCTCCTATTTACTACTCATTGGTGATTACCGGCTTTTCAACCGCCGTAAAAATCATGCCGTTGTCGGATAGCTTAGCGGATAAGCTGATCTATGGATTTAAAACCATTGGTGTTTTGATTTGGATGACCGCCTTGATTCGTGCTTCCAAAGTTATTCTGCAACAACTCGCTTGGGGTGGCGGTAAAAATAAACAACGCTTAATTCAACCCCAAACACTGCCTCTCTTCGACAATTTATCGAAACTGTTAATCGTTGCAGTTGCAGGTTATGTGATGTTTCAGATCTGGGGCATTGATATGACTGCGTGGGTAGCCTCTGCTGGTATCATGGGTTTGGCGGTATCTTTTGCTGCCAAGGACACTTTAGCCAACCTATTTTCTGGGGTTTTTATCTTAGCCGATAGTCCTTATAAAATCGGCGATTATATCGTCCTTGATGATGGTCAACGCGGTAAGGTCATGCATATTGGTCTTCGCAGTACACGTTTAACAACCAGGGATGATGTTGAAGTCACCGTTCCAAACTCCATTATGGGTAACAGTAAAGTCACCAACCAAAGTGGTGGTCCGAATCCTAAATTTAGAATTCGGGTCAAGGTCGGAGTTGCTTATAGTACTGATACCGATCAAGTCAGGGATATTTTAATGGAAGTTGCAACAAACGAACCACTGGTAACAAAAACACCAGAACCACGCATTCGTTTTAGGGCCTTCGGCGATTCCAGCTTAGACTTTGAACTGCTGTGCTGGATAGAAGACCCAGAGCTAAGAGGGCGTACCTTGGATAAACTGAATGACAAGGTTTATAAACAATTCAATGCAAATAACATTGAGATACCTTTCAACAAGCAAGATATTTACATCAAGGAAATGCCTGATAGAAAGAAAACTGCTTGAAACATGAAGCATATAAGGAGTAATTGTTGTACTTCATGATAAAAATCTTTTAAAACTTGAAGTCAATCTATCATTACTGGCAATAAAGTTCCAACATACGACTAATTTTTTCCGCAACCTTAGTCCGTAACTCCGGTGGAGAAACAACCTCAACCTGATCAGCATATTTTAAAATATCGCCAATCAGCTCAAGATCACTCCCGTAAGGGATTTCTAGTTGATACGAGCCATCATCCAGCCACTGACCTTTTTGATCTTTATGCCAAACCTCTTCTGCTACCCATTGCGAACGATGTGGAGTGAATTTTAGGGTAGCAATACCATTAACTTTTCCTCCAAAAATGCCAAAGGTTTGCCCATAATGCTGATTTAACGTTTCATGACTCAGTGTTTTACGGGAGGTTTTAAGTAACTCTAAATCTTCGATGCGTTCTAAGGCGAATGTGCGTAAGGCATCTTGGCTGTGACACCATGCATCTAAATACCAGTTATCTCGATAATGCGTTAGCCGTTGTGGTGATAGCGTTCGTGAAAAGTCTTGAGTCATTTTCTCAATGCGACTTTTAGCACCTGAGCGCCCATCATAACGAATGCTAATTTGTTTACCTTGTAAAACCGCCTGCGTGACTTGACCTAAGCATTTAATATTTCCTTGTCGTTTTCCAATATTTATCATTCGAATACGATTAGCTGCTAACTCTTCAGAGCCTCCTAATTTTTCACGAATTTTATCCAAATGAGATTTCAAAGCTTTAGTATCTGATTCTAAAAAGCCTGGCTCTAAGTTCTTTATTATTTGATCAATCAATAACAACGCATTAACTTCTTGCGTGGTAAAAAGATGACTAGGGAGTTCTAAATCAGTTTCATCATTATGGTCAAGCTGATAACCCTTTAACTCACGATCATATACAATATTTAAATTATGCGTATCACGTAGGTCTTGAATATAACGCTCCACCGTTGCGGTTGAGCATTCTAATTTTTCTTCCAAGGTTACTCTCGAAACAGGGTAACGAGACTCTTTTAGAAGCTTGAAAAGTTGTGCGATTGATTCTGATTTTGCCATGTGTGTTTTATAACAAAAAATCATTAATAAAACTAAGTTTGTTTTATTAATGATTTTTGCACGAATCTGTGGCGAATGAAATATCGGGGAGCGACAATTCTCAAAAAATACTCGCAGAAACCAACTAGGTGCTTAAAGTTATCGTGGCTCTTTTATATAAAAATTTTAAACATCACAAGTGCAAGAAAACCAATAATAGCAATACCCAATAAACGTATCACATGAGCACTATCAAAAACCGCTGTATCACTTGAATATTGGCTATATGCATCTTTGTAAGATGGCGTTTGAGAATTTTCTGCTATTTTTGACCGTGGCTTCTTGTGATTAAATTTTGTAAAATCGATGTGAACACTATCACCAACAGAGGCTTTCATAAGTGCTTTAACTAAGGGTGATTCTCTTTTATACACCGCTTTAATATGACTGAGCTTACGAATTTTACCTTTACATGCTGTGGCGGTAACAACACGCGCATCACCCTTTTCATCAATCAATTTATATTCAAGATAGCCTTTACCTTCTGAAATTTCTTTAAAAATACGCTCTTTTATCAGAAAGGTTTTTTGCATTGAAATATTCATATTTTAGGCTCTGCCTTTTTATATCCGCTCAGAGTTGTATAACTGCCCATAACATAAAAGCTGAAAGTGCGAGTAAAGCTAATGTTAGATAGTTCGGTGGTTCGATACTTGATATCAGTGCACCATCCTTAGTTTCATCATCAGCGACTTTAAACATAGGGTCTACAAACGTTTTTCTTCCATCCTTTAGAAGAGATATACGTGGATGTTTATTAAACTTGGTGTAGCTCACTTCAACTCTTTGCTGTACTTTTGCCTGAGACAAAACATCCACCAGTGGAGTCTCACGATAATACTTAGCCTGTACAGATTTAATTTTTTTTCGACAGCCTAATTTCGCCACGGCATGTACCACGCGTTGATTGCCTTTATCATCAATCAAATGGTAATGCATAATCGCATTGTTTTTTTCTACTTCCGTTAATTGTGCTTTTTGTAATGTATAAGTCTTGTTCATTGTCTTGTCTTTATTATTTATTAATTGCTTAAACATACAATAAGCCGTTGCTCAAAAACTGACCAGCCGATTCCCCATTAACGGCTGGTTTTTATTGATAGCGTTTCTTTTAGTGATTTAAACGGTATAAAAACAAAGATGAGGAGTTTGACCTAGTATTCCGACAATAGTGGTTTGATGGAGTTCTAAAACTAAAGCAGTCCACAAAAACACGAAAGACTCATTTTTTTTCGTGTTTTTGTGCCTTTCGTGGACTTCTTTTCTTTTAATGGCGTGTTAGTTTTGTGCTATTTTTTTTCAAATACTGCAATCGACTCCACATGTGCTGTTTGAGGAAACATATCCATTACCCCTGCACCAAGTAATTTATAACCATGCGTATGCACCAGTTCACCCGCATCACGAGCTAAGGTTGCAGGGTGGCAGGACACATAAACAATTCGCTTAGCGCCAAGTTTTCCAAAGTGCTCAATAATTTCTTTTGCACCAGAACGCGGTGGATCTAGTAAAATACAATCATATTTCTGTTTAAGCCAAGGCTCTGTTTTTAATTCCAACTCTGTTGCCATTAAATTACAAGCAAAGTAATCCGTATTTTCAATGCCATTCGCTAACGCTGTTTTACGCGCGCGTGCCACCATCACGTTATCGCCTTCAACACCTGTTACATGTTCAGCACTACGTGCAATTGGTAAGGTGAAGTTACCCAAACCACAAAATAAATCCAACACACGCTCGCTTCCGGTTAGTTTTAATAACTCAACAGCACGCGGTACCATTTGCAGGTTTATACTGTTATTAACTTGAAAGAAATCCTGCGGCCCAAAGTGGACTTTGGTATCAAAAGCAGTATGTTCGTAAAATAGCGGCGTAGGCGGAGCTTCCTCTGGCACTGGCCAAATACAATGAACGGTGGTTGGGCCTTTGGGTTGGAGGTAAAGTTGATAGTCATGTGTTTTGGCAAACTCAAGCCACATAGACTGATCTTTATCGGATAACGGTTTTAGGTGCCGAACAATTAACGCCACACCGTTATCACCCACGGCCACTTCAATTTGCGGGGTGCTATCGCGTGATTCCATATCGTAAATTAAGCTTTGGAACAGCTCAAGCTTTTTGCCAACACTTTGATGCAAAACTTCACATGAATCCATCACCGCTAAAAAGCCCCCGTGACGCTCCCGAAAGCCTACGAGCACACGGTCTTTTTTATGCACATATTTAACCCCTAATCGTGCTTTGCGCCGGTAACCCCATTGATCACCCGTTATCGCATCAAACACTTCCTCAGGCTCTACTTTCCCAAGGTGCTTGAGTGAATCGAGCATCGAAGTTTGCTTATAGTTTATTTGTGCATCCGAACTTAGGTGCTGTAACGAGCAACCACCACAGATTTCATAATGCGGGCATTTTGGCTCAACCCGATCAGGCGAAGCTTCAAGAACTTGTTCAATTTTACCTTCATCATGCTTTCGCGATTGTAAGGTATAGATAAAGGTAACTTTCTCACCCGGCAACGCGCCACTAATAAAAACGGCTTTGCCATCAATATGAGCGACACCTCGTCCTTCATGACTAAGTGATTCAATCTGTGCTTCTACAGGCTCTTGCGGGAGTCTTTGTTTTCTGCTTCTGCGTCTTGCCATAATAATAAAGGTAAATTAGAAAGACGCAAGATAGTACACGCATCATGACCGTTTAGACAGACCACTTCTATTAAAAAAAACAAGAATTACCATAAAGCGCATACACTGACAGATTGAATCACACCTTCTGTTTGTACCTTCTTTTAGTTTTATTCATGTCCTTCATGCACTCATGGTTCACACCTTTAATCTTTGCTTTTCATTTTTTAATCAGCTTTCAGCTAATAATCAGTAAGTCTTACAAGTCCCAATATACTTCTGCTCTGTCATGCCCCAACGGCTTTCAAAAGGTGCATGTGGATCTGATGACACAGTGCCTTTTTCTAGTCTTTCCCACATTTGGCGTAAGTTAATGTGCTTAGTATTATCATTAGGGTAAATCGCTAAGCCACAAAAATTATCTAGCTCGGTTAATAAGCTTTCAGGTAAATCAGGATGAAAAATTGAGCGTGCTAAAATCTGCCCATTTACTTTATCTTCTTCCATTTTACCGCCTGCATAGGCAATTTTTTGCACTTCTTGAAAAAAACGGTACAGACGCTTATCACGCGATGGGGTTGAGTAATAGTCATATTCTTTGGCATTCATGCATTGTCTGCCTTGCGTGCGTATTTTATTTAGGTGTTTCAAACCATCATTAACGTAGTTAACACGCTCTTTAGCAAACGAACATAAGCTGTGCATCAAGCGCATGGTTTTTTCTTCTAGTGGCTCTGCGCGACGTTGAAGCTTTTTAGAAATAATATCAGTAAAGGGAACATAATTTAGACCTGCTTGTTGCGCAACGACATACTGTTCATTACTAAACCCTGGTTGCTGCTGGGCTGGCTTATCAATATTACGCGGCCATTTAAAACGGCGGTAGCCATCTGTCATTCCAACAGGGTCATGTGGGATAAAAAATGGGTAGGAATACAACTTAATCATATTTTTAGGGGATGCAGGCGTGGTTGAATTCATCAATACTGTTACACCAGTATCTGTAATACCCGTTATGCTATAAGAATGCGTGCCGGGTTCAACATATAAATCCCCTGCTTTAATTTGTGCTAACGCAATAGGAAAAGAGTCAACAGGCAAACTACGCGTACCGACACGATCAATCAAAAATAAAGCAAACTGACGAAAGCGCTGATCCTCTGAAGACTTATCCCAATTAGTCATTGTATTACTAATGTACTTATTTTTTTTATTTAAGTAATGGATTTTAAACGGTAGTTTATTTTCATAGGAGAATACCGCACGCATTAAATAAACTGCATCAGCACAATCGTGTGGAATACCAAAGTAAGCTGGACGATTAACTTTATTAAGGAAAAAATCTTCTTTCCACTCGGTGGCTGCCCAGTGTTGATATTTTAATTCCCAATTATCATTCCAGTAATTATTGCCAGAATCCCAAACTGCCGCACTGCTTACTCTGGTAAAAAAAACAACTAAAATGACCAGCGATATTTTCACTAATTTACGCATAAATTCCCCAATTTATTTATTTTGTGAGACCTTTGCACGAGTATAACGATATTTATCAGAAACTCTACTGGAACAAAAGCATAGTTTTTTTCAGGTCTAGTTTAAATTCTTTTTTCACGACTATTTTTTCAGCCTTGCCCCTTTTCTTAACTAACGCTGATAAAGCCAATTGCCAAGCTTCACTGAGTTTACCGGTAATTTGTGCACTGACATTGTCCTTTCCAGCATTAACTAGACCCGCGGTTACTCTCGACTCATTACCATCAGCATCGTGCCGTGATGAAACCTCTGCTTCAAATATGCTGTCTTTGCCTTGAAAAATCTTTTTTAATAACTCCTTACTTAAAACTTTTTGAGCCAAATGAATTTTATCGTCAAGCAGAATAATCTCATCCCTACCCTCCGGATATTCCCCCATATCTTCCAATGTCCAATCAATTTGTTGTTTTAAGTTATCTAGTTCTGCTTTTGCATCACTCACTGCCATTACACCCGCTGCAGATATTCCACTAAAACGTAAGTTAAGCTTTGCCGTATCAAAAGGTAACTCGCTCTTTTTTTGTTGTTTAATATCTAACTGAACAAAGCCTTTTAAAAAATCCTCGTCGATTGATAAATCACTTTTAGCAACCACACTAACTTCAACCGCTTGTTTTAAATAAGGGTGATTAATAATAAGTGCAGGACTACGCAATGCGCTTAACCCCGGCTTATACCCCGCGATTACCGCTTTTCCTCGTTGCTGATAGCTAATTGAGAGTGTTGCAGCACGGATCGTTTCGGGCGTAACACCAAGCTGTAAATTTTCTATTTGAACCGAACCATGGTTATTTTCTTGTTGCTCGTTCGTTTCAAGTTGGTACAAACCACTTAATACAATTTTAGCAAAACGAGTCTCCAAGCGAGAGAAATAATACGCTTGATAGTTAAAGTCAGTACGCACAGTGACTTGAGGTAATCCATTAGGGAATAAAACTGCGAGGTTTTCAAGATCGCTGGCACTGGAATTTTCTTGATCAATTTTAAACAACCAACGCGAGCTTCCCGTACTCACACCCTGCTTGGTAATAAAAACAGGGCCATTTAACAGCTGAGCCGTTATTCTCACCTCTCCAAGATGTTCAGCGACCATAGGAATATCAGAACTAAGCCGTAACTGCGCGGTTGCCCCCAGCGCACCCATTAGTTTTTTACGATAATTCAGCAACTCAAACCGAATGAGTTTTTCACCAAGAACGTCAGTATGCGATTGCAAATAAACGCGAAAGGCCTGCTCAGCACGATTGCCAAAGTAACGCCCTAGCGATAACCAAAATACAATTAAAACAATAAACAACAGCAGATAATGCTGCCATCCTGAACGTCGCTTTGCCCGTTTAGCCTTTTCTTTTGTTCTTATTCGCCCTTTTTTCATCGCTTTAATTCTAGCGGATTATTAAAGATTTTTCATTCATCTTAGATTAAGCACTGTTTGGTTAGTATTCCTTTTATATTAGGGGAAGCATCGCACTAAATTATAATCCAAGTATTGATGCTAAATAAAAATCTGTACATTGCTACTTTGCGTAGAGAGCTTAAAAATAAAAATAAATTATAGAGTCTATGCTTTACACTCGCTTACAAAATAGTTTGACAAACACTGCTGGCATTAGCTTGCGTGCGCTATTGTGTGTGCTTATGGTTAGCTCAACCAGTTCATCTGTTTTTGCCAAAGGTGTCGCAGCTGGCACTGAAATTTCTAATAAAGCCGTGGTCAACTACTCTATTAATAGTACTGCTCAGCAGCCAATAGAAAGCACCCCACAAGGAAATTCTGTTGCAGGTTTAGGCAATGGTCAAGCAACCCAATTTAAAGTTGATCGTAAGATTGATTTATTAGTCACTGGCAACAATAACGCCAATGTAAAACCTGGGGATACACAATCTAGCGTTACATTTAGTCTCGTAAATGAAGGCAATGCCCCTCAAGAATTTAGTCTAAGCACTAATAGCAGCATAACAGGCGATGATTTTAATAGTAGCAACTGTCAAACCACGATTACTCAGGTTAAAGATGACTCTGGCACGATTGTAACGGGGTTAACGCTACCAATGACAGGCAATATAAGCTTAGCGGCAGATTATCAAGCCAGTATCACGGTTAAATGTGACATTCCACTCCATAACAATAACCAAGCAATACTTGCAGGTCAAAAAGCATTAGTCTCACTAACCGCAACAGCGGTTAAAAATGAAGATGGAAGCCCAGTTGCTCAAACCACAACAGTCGATATTGTAAACACGGTTGATACCGTCTTTGTTGACAATGCCGGTAGCGATGATAATAAACGTGATGCATCTCACTCAGCAAGGAGATCTTATATCGCAAACAGCTCCAGCGTAATACCCACACTATCCATAAAAAAGACAATAGCAAGTGTGCAAGACCCAAAAGGAGGAAATAGCGCAATTTCTGGTGCGGTGGTCACTTATAAAATAATGGTAAACACCAGCGGTAACGGCGTGATTAATAACGTAATAATCACCGACCCCACACCTTCAGGATTAACATACAAGAAAGGCTCTATCTACTTGAACAATATGAATTTTACAGACAAGGTTGATAATGATAAAGTGCAGTTTGATGGATCAAACAACGTCTCAACAATAAACCTAGGGAACATTACTGCGGGCTTGCAGAGTGAGATACTCCTTAGCTATACCATTAATTGAGATTATTCTTTAGCGTGAATCAGTAAGTCACGAATTCAGGCTTATCAAACAATATTACCGCCTAGGTATTATTGGTAACAAAAAAGGGGAACATTATGATTAAAACAAAATCAATCAACACATTAGCACTTGGGCTAGTAATGGCTGTTAGTACCATAAGCACTAACGTTTCAGCGGCGCCACAGGGTCACTTAAAAGTAACCTCAAAAGTACAAAAACTTGTTGTCACTAACCGTAATGGTAAAAAAGTAGCGACTTATGTACCCGCTGCTAAAGTATTGCCTGGCGAAACCGTGCAATACAACACCTTCTTTCAAAATGTAAGTAACCAACCGGCTAACGGCATTACGATTGTAAACCCAATTCCTAAACATACGGTTTACCTGCCTAATACGGCGCAAGGTCAAAATACCGTTGTAAGTTTTTCTGTCAATGGTGGCAAATCTTACGCACCCAAAGGTGCACTTAAAGTACGCGGCAGAGACGGCAAAGTGCGTGTAGCACAACCTACTGATTACACCAACGTTAAGTGGCAGTACAAAGGCAACTTAGCACCAAAAGCGACAAAGTCAGTTGGCTTTAAAGTTCGTTTACGTTAATAACAATTATAAAAATAAAAGGGAAATAACATGAAACACACATTTTTAAAAACATTACTTAGTGCGGCTATTTTAGGTGCTATGACGAATGCGGCATTTGCAGCTCCAATTGGTACACCTGCAGGTGATGTCATCAATAATACAGCTTCAATTTCATATTCAGTAGGTGGAACACCACAAACTGCAATCAAGAGTTCTCCGACAGGTAACACTACACCAGGTACTGCTGGCACTCCAACATCATTCGTTGTCGATAAAAAAATTGATTTACTAGTAACTGGAAACACGACTGATAAGGCAGTACAACCAGAACAAACAGGGGCTACTAGTGATACAGAACTAAGCTACACCTTAACAAATGAAGGAAATAGCACAGAGAACTTTGCCATATCAGTAACTGACGCTGGGACACTTGGTACTGTCGGTGATGAGTTTAACGCCTCAAACTGTACAATTGCTCCTGCAACAGCCTCTCTTGCAAGTGGTGATAGTGTAGCTATCATTGTTGAATGTGATATCCCTGTCAGTGGCACAAATGTTGCTAATGGTAAAAAGTCACTTGTTGACGTCCTTGCAGAAGTAACAGGTGTTACTCAGGATACTGACGGCGATGATGTAAACGCTATTGATGTTGTTTTTGCTGATGGTGCTGGTACCAGCACAGATGGTGCAATTAGAAATGCAAAGCACTCAGCTACCAGTAACTATATTATTAACGCAGCTGGCCTCACGGTAAAAAAGACACAAGCCGTATCAGCGATGGATGCTAGTGGCACTCCTATTACAACGGGTGATCTTTACCATATTCCTGGCGCAACCGTTGTTTATACAATTACTGTCGTTAATGCTCCAGGCGCTGCTACAGCGACGGGGGTTGTACTAACAGATACCGTACCTACAACCATGACCGTCGTTGGCACCCCTACTATTGCCATTACTGGTGGTAACGGCGGAGCGGCGACGATGGCTTCAGGCGAAGGTGTCAATGCAGTTGCCACCAATGGCTTTGACCTTGATGCTGATGAAACAGCAACGTTAACAATTACTGCAACGGTTAATTAAAACATTATGCCGTGAGCCCAAATTACAGGGTTCACGGTATTGTTAAATTAGAGAATTTTGCACGGTTCAGAGCTAGTAGTAACTACTATTTCTGACTCGCACAAAATTTTTTAAGTAAGATTTTATATAAATAATAACAATTATTTAGGAATCTCTGAACAACCTAGTTGGATTCGGCGAATTTATTCAGAAATTCCTTAAGGAGAACCTGATTAAGTCGATTAGAATTTAGCGCTGAAAAATCTGTCGCTATTTCTCATGAAGTGAGACGTAATAGTTATTCTATTGCGCCGATCTTCGTGGAAAATATCGGCGGATTTGGCAAGCTAAAAATAATTGGACTTGATCAGGTTCTCCTTAAGTTATCAGTTTGAAAATACCAAACGATAAGTTTTAGAAGTAATAATAAAAATAAACATTGCTCATATTTAATATTTGCAATCCTGAAACACGTCGCCGATGAAACTGGCGACATAATTGAGTTCACCATTTGGAAAAACATCCAAATGGTGAACTCACTAAAAATAATGACAAAAAAACAATCACAAATCACTACGCCCTATCTGCGCTTGGAAGAGAATTCTTTACAAAGCTCACTTGCGTGCTTTATTTATAACTGGCTTAACCTGTTATTTTTAGTCATTGCTTGTTTTGCATTACCCAGTTTAGTTCATGCAGAGCTACTCATCACTAATAAAGCGACCGCAAGCTTTAGCATTTACGGTACGGCACAAACACAATCAAGCAGTGCCGAGCTTACTGCTAATATTCGCACGCCTTCTACCATTTCTTTTTTACGCATTGATGATGCAGGCACTAGCTCGATTATCCCAGCTACGTCTTATAATGATAACCAAACCGGTGGCAAGCATTGGCAGGAAGTTTCTACCATCAAGTTAGCTGATGGTACAATTATTGACTTACCTACCCCACAACCTTTAGTTAGTGCGAATCAATATGAAATATCCGAACCGATTGTTATCCAAGTTAAAGATTTGGATCAAAATATCGATTCGACAAAAATTGACACTATTTTTATTACGGTAGAAGTACCAGGCACCAATGATAAAGAGGTGTTACTGCTTAGAGAAACATCACCGAACTCGGGTATTTTTCGTGGAGTGTTGGCAACAACTCACTCACAAACACTGCGCCAGAATGGTCAGCTCTCGTTAAAAGCAGGTTCAAAAATCACCGTTACTTACCGTGATGAAGCAGATACCACTGACACCAGTGCCACAGCCGCCTTTGTAGCAACAAAAAGTGCCAACTTACCATTAAGTAAATCGGTGGATAAAGCCACTGCCACAATCGGTGAGTTGGTGCGTTATACACTCACCTTTAGTAATACCAGCCAAAATGATCTAGTGACCTTAAACATTCAAGATACCCTGCCCTTGGGCGTTCGTTATGTTGCAGGATCGGCAAAACTGAATGATGTAACTTTGTTTAAAAATAAGATTATTAGCAACGGCCGTCTATTACAGTTTAACTTGACCAAAATGTCTCGCGGGGACGAGTGGAAACTAGAGTATTTAACCAAAATTACCGCCGGCGTGAACTACGGAAAAATCACCAATGAAGCACGCTTACGCAGTGGTAGTGAGCGCTCAAACCTTGCACGCGCCAGCATTACGATTAAAGATGATTTAATGCGCGATAAAAGTATTCTTACAGGCCGTGTTTATATCGGCTGTGAAAGGCATAACAAACCAAAGCTTTTAGCTAATGCGCGTATTTACCTAGAAACAGGTCGCAGCGTGCTAAGTGATAAAAATGGCCTCTGGCATATGGAGGGAGTTGAAGCAGGCACGCATGTAGTACAGCTAGATACCGATAGCCTTGCCGATGGTTACAGCCTAATGGACTGTGGTAATAACACGCGCCAAGCGAAAGACAAAAAATCACAATTTATTGACGTTCAAGCGGGATCATTATGGCGTACTGATTTTCATGTACGTGCTAATGCTAAGCAAATTGAAAAACTTGAAAGCACTGAAAACAAAGATGGTAATAACGAAGGAACACTAAACCCCGAAATTAACCCTTTCAAGCTTTACGGAGAGTCTTATTTAAGTACGGCGAATAATGATTTTGAGATTTTATGGCCTAAAAATAATTACGTGCCACGTATTTCGTCAACCAGTATTTTAATTAAAAGTTCATCACAGCAACGGGTTGAGATTCTTTTAAATGGCAAGAAAGTCAATGGCTTAAACTATGACGGTAGTAAATCCAATAAATCCAATGGCACCGTACTACATCGTTGGAAAGGGGTCGATTTAGACATTAAAAATCGTGACAATACTTTATTGGTTATTTTAAAAGATAAATCAGGCAAAGAGCTTGCGCGTAAAACACATAACATCCACTTTTCAGGAAAAATTGCTAGTGCCAAGTTTTTAGAGGATAAGTCGGTGTTAGTCGCTGATGGTAAAACCGTTCCTGTCATAGCACTTAAAATAAAGGATGAAGACGGCTTCCCCATGCGTGCAAACACACATGGTTACTTCACCCTTAAAGACAATCGTTTTCAAGTCAAAACATTGAGTGAAAGCATCGATGAACTCAATATAAATGGAGAGAATAACGGTAAATACAAATACCATATTGAAGAAAACGGCATCGCCTACATCCGCTTAAACCCCACCTCACAGTCGGGTGAGTTTAAAATTAATGTGGAGCTAAGTGACAATAAAACAAAAGAAATAACCACCTGGTTAACCCCTAAGCTACGCAAGTGGATTTTAGTCGGACTAGCAGAAGGCACACTAGCACATAAGACCCTGAGTGGTAATATGCAGGCGCTAAAAGCGGCTGATAAAGATAAGGTTTTCACTAAAAATGGTCGTGTCGCTTTCTTTGCTAAAGGCCGAATAAAGGGTAAATTTTTACTCACCGCAGCCTATGACAGCCACAAACAGAACAAAAATATCAATAAACTAGAAGATGAAACGAATAACAATATCGACCCCGATGCGTGGTATCTTTTATATGCAGATAATAGCCACAGCCAATACGATGCTGCCAGCTCTAGCAAACTGTACTTGAAAATTGAAAATAATAAATTCTATGCTTTGTTTGGTGATTATCGCAGTAATATGACCGTCACAGAACTGGCGACTTATGAGCGTACCTTGCACGGTATTAAGTCTGAATACAAAGGCGATCGTCTAAGCTATAAAAGCTTTGTAAGTATTACCAGCAACAAACATTTCCATGAGGAAATTCAAGGTGATGGTACTTCTGGCTTATATCATTTAAAGAACGACATTCTCGTCAATAGCGAAACCATCAAAATCGAAACACGTGATCGTTTTCGCTCAGATAAAATCATTGAAAGTCGTGTTTTAAGCCGTTATCAAGATTATGAAATTGATTACGATGCTGGCACCCTCTTCTTTAAGTTTCCTATCAATGGACGCGATAAAGGATTTAATCCACAGTTTATTGTAGTCGATTATGAAAGCGAATCTGATAAGAATGAATTAATCGTTGCGGGCGCACGTGTTGCCGCAAAAAGTAAAAATAAAAAACTAGAAGTGGGCGCAAGTCTTATCCATGTGAGTGGTGATGGGTCACTTAATGATCGAATCATGGCACTTGATTCTACCTATCAAATCAATCCAAGTACTAAATTACATGCTGAAGTTGCTTTATCAAAATCGAATACCAGTAACCACGATGATGTTAGCGCCAATGTAATTACACTTGAAAAAGATACGACAAGAACGCAAGCCAAACTCTCTTACCGCAGGCAAGCAAAAGGCTTTGGGCTTGGGGTTGAAGGGAGTGCCAATAGCTCACAAGTGGGCACTGAAAAAGTAGCGGCTGAACTGCGCTATAAAATCAACAAAAAAGTCACCCTTAATGCTGAAGTTTCTCAACAAAAAAATATTGCAACAGGCACTGCCAAAGATAATAAGCGTCAAGTGGCAGAAATAAAACTTAAACGCCAAGAAAAGCAATTCGCTGTTAATGGGGGCTTACGTCACACCAAAGAAAGTCTCAACGCTGAAACAATAAGTAATACCGCTGTCATTGGTGGCGCAAGCTACACAACAAAAGGCGGAAAAGTTACCTACCGAGCTGATTTCGAAGAAAATATTAATAAAGATAACGCAACAGAGCGCAGCCCTAATCGTAAAGTGATTGGCGTAGATATTAAAGTAAAGCGCGGCACCAGTGTGTTTGCAGAACATGAAATCACAACAAACAATCAAACAAAAACTCAAAATAGTCGCGTGGGTATTACTCAATCACTTTGGCAAGGCGCTAAAGCGAAAAGTGCTTACACCAAGGAAAGAACCGATAATGCACAACGTGATTACGCTACCGTAGGTTTAAGCCAACGCATCCAAGTTTCTAAACATTTAACCGCCAATATCAGCGTAGATCATGCTAAAACCTTAGGAGACAAACAACCACGTTTTAATGAATCTGAAGCAGCCCCTCAGGGCACAAATAACCTACGTGATGACTACACAGCGTTCTCAATTGGCATGGGTTCACACATTAAAGACTGGAGCTGGACAGGTCGATTTGAACGACGTGATGGCGACCTTAGCGATAAAACCAACCTACGCTTAGGGATAATACACCGTTTAAAAAATGGCAGAGAAGTCAGTGCTAAATTTAACTATAGCGATGCAGAAAATAGTAACTCAAGTTACGACACCTCGACAAAGTTGAGCCTAGGTACAGCATGGCATCCAACAGATAAAGATTTTATCTTTTATAGTCGCCTTGACTTAGTTGATCAACAACAAAAACAATTTGAATCCGCAGCCATCAATGGAAAGCGCGGCTTTACTAAAACACACAGCCAAAAAGTGATCCATAATATGCATTTGAACCGTCGCATCAGTAAAAGAACGCAACTAAGCCTGCATCATGGCATAAAGCATATTATCGACAATAATAATATGAATGAACACAAAACAACATTTGATACTGCGGTGTTACAACTTCGTCGGGATATCAAACTCAGATGGGATATTGGCGTAAAAGCAGGTTACTTACACGACTGGAAAGAAGACACACTAGAGTCGCTCGCAGGCATTTCAATTGGCGTTACACCGGTAAAAAATGCTTGGATTGAAGCGGGTTATAACGTAGAAGGCTTTAATGATGAAGATTTTGATAGCAATAATTACAGCCGTAAAGGGCCTTATGTAAGCTTTCGCTACAAGTTTAATCAAGATAGTTTTAAAAGAACAACTGAAAAAAACAATAAATGATCTTTCAGAAAACATTAATATTCATCATTATAAGTCTATTTGCTTGTGTTGCGAGTGCAGCACCCAATACAATTTATCATCTTGATGAACTAGTAACCAGCAGTACGACCTATAACCTTGATGAAATCATCGCCAATAAAGATGGTGAAGTATTCTATACACCGAGTACAGGAAACGCTGGAGGTAAAATATGTAGTGCGCTTGATTTTTCTGCAAGTTCTACAGGCGAATATGCCGTTCTTGATGCAACAACATTAAACGCTGCTACAGATTTCACCATCTCAGTTTGGCATAAGGGTACTTCAACAGCAGGAAGAGCCCTATTATCGGGGGCAAGAACAGGCCAAGATAATGCTCTGATTATGTGGTTTCCAAACGGAACTTCATTTCAGGGTTACCTAGAAGGTGGTAATTTTTCAACCATCAACTTTCCCTCAATTACCGACAACCAATGGCACCACCTAGTTTGGCGGCGTACAGGCAGTCAAACCTGCTTCTTTAGCGATGGCGTACAACGTGGTTGTCATGCAACGACAGGGGCTGCTCTTAATATAGAGTCTTTAATTTTAGCTCAAGAACAAGATAATGTAGGGGGTGGCTTTAATGCGACACAAGATTGGGAAGGAATACTCGATGAATTACTCATTTATCGAAGCGCCTTAAGCAATGCAGACATTGTTACACTTTACAACAATCAAAATGCCGGTAAAGACTGGAATGGAACGGTGCACACCTGCCAAACAACGCCTCCACCTCCACCTCCGGTTGATTATAGCTACTCTGACTGGCATTTTGATGAAGACAGTTACAATGGCTCTGCCAATGAAGTAATTGACTCGCATGGTGGATTTCACGGTAGCGCTATTAACGCACCCGTTGTTCCAGGAAAGATATGCAACGCCATAGACTTAAGAGCCAGCACCTCCACAGACCGCGCCATTTTAGGAGCTGGTGCTTTAGATGGCGTAAAAGACTTTACCATTTCTGTTTGGCACAAAGGCACTTCAACGAATGGTAAGTCACTGTTATCAGGCGCTTGGTCAGGCCAAGGTAATGAGTTGATTTTTTGGTATTCAAGTATGCCTAACCCTAACTTTCATTTAAAAACAGGAAGTGGATTTGGTGTTATATCACCCAGTTCTAGCTTCACAAATAATCAATGGCATCACTTGGTTTGGAGCAGGCAAGGAAATCAGAGTTGTTACTATGTTGATGGTCAGCTACAAGGTTGTCGGCAAAGTCCAGTAGGCCCTTTAACTATTGAAGGACTCATACTAGGTCAAGAACAAGATTCTGTCGGAGGAGGATTTGATTCGAGCCAAGACTGGGAAGGTATTGTTGATGAGTTAATTATTTTTAAACGTGCTTTAAACAATACAGCAATTACAAGCATATTCAACAATCAAAATGCAGGTAAAAACTGGGACGGTAGCTACCGCGCCTGCCCAAATATGCCAAACATGAATTTAACAAAAATATCACAAGTCATTTCTGACCCTGTTAATCTAACTAACAACCCCAAGCGCATCCCTGGGGCAATCATCCGTTACACAATCAATGCACAAAATATGCACGCTACTGCTGGGGAAAGTGTCACGATTACTGATAACCTAAATACAGAAATCAGCAGTGGGAAAATTAACTGGGCGGGTAATATTGTGATTAACTCACCTAACACCAACGGTGGTTCAGCCACAAACTTGACAGATGCTATTGATGCTGATGTAGGACAATTTAGTGGCAATATTCTAACCGTACAATGTGGCAATATTAGTAATACAGCACCTTGTATTGTTCGCTTTGATGTTGAGGTTAACTAGCCCAGATATTTCATGCCTTCATGCAACACTTAGGCTAATCTTCAGGCAATAAATGCGCTTTGCGAATTCCCATCGCATACAAAGTGCCAAAATAGGTCATAACAGCCAACACAATCAAAGCAAATAAGTGCCCTATTTTGGCGCTTAACCCCGCACTTTGCCACCAGCTATCCGTAGGACTCAGCCACATAATAATCGCTGCCATTGCAATCACTGCAATTAAAATTCGAGCCAAGTCTTTTAACCATAATTTACGTGAAACACTATGAAAAACACCCTGCTTTTTTAACTGATAAAACAATAATCCCGCATTAATATAACCCGCTAACGCCGTTGCCAACGCTAAGCCTGCATGTGGCCCTACATAGCCCATGCTATACCACGGGTATACAATCAATGCGCTTAAAACGATATTACTTCCAATCGCAATCAAACCAATCTTCACAGGTGTCTTGGTGTCTTGGCGTGAATAAAAACCCGGCGCTAACACTTTCACTAAAATAAAGGCAGGCAAGCCCAGTGAGTAAGTCATTAAACTCATACTTGCCATTTCAACCAATGACCAGTCATTTACGCCGTTTTGTAAGGCAGTAGCTAAGATGGGTTTGGCTAACAACATTAAACCCACCATCGCAGGTAAAGCAACTAACAAGCCAATGCGTACCGCCCAGTCCAGCGTTTCGCTAAAAGCTTTACCCTTAGCATTGATATGATCGCCCGACAGTTTAGGTAAGATCACCACGCCAATAGCAACACCAATGATCGCCAGCGGTAATTCTACAAAACGGTCTGATGCATATAACCAACTAATACTGCCCGCAGCCAACATTGAAGCAATTGCGGTATTGATTAAAATATTAATTTGCGCCACCGATGAGCCTAATAAGGCCGGTGCCATGAGTTTCATAATGCGTTGAACGCCTTCGTGCCCGCGTTTAAAGTTAGGTTTAGGGATTAAGCCTAATTTAAACAAAGAAGGTAGCTGAAAACCCAACTGTGCAATACCACCAATGATCACCGCCCAGGCTAAAGCTTCAACAGGTTCAGCAAAATGTGGCGCCCACCAGATCGTTGCAGTGATCAACACCACATTCAGCAACACCGGCATAAAAGCGGGTACGGCAAACTTCTGATAGGTATTTAAAATCGCGCTGGCAAATGCAGACAATGAGATAAAGAAAATATACGGAAAGGTGATCATCAACAAGTGTGAGGTTAGCTCATGTTTAGACGCACTGGTGCTTGTAGCATCATCACCTAATGAAAATCCTGGAGCAAAAATCATTGCCAAAAATGGCGCTAAAATCATTCCCAAAACAGTGATACCCAAAAGCACTAAGCTTAAAGTACCCGCTACGTGATTGAGTAGCTTTTGTAAATCTTCGCGGCTTTTAGTTTCTTTGTATTCAGATAGTACGGGGATAAAAGCTAGTGAGAACGCGCCCTCTGCCACCATCCGGCGTAACAAATTGGGCACCCGAAATGCCACAAAAAAGGCATCCAGCGCACCGCCAGCGGGAAAATAATTAAAGATAATCGCATCGCGCGCCAAGCCAAGCACACGAGAAATCATCGTCATAGCGCTAATGACTGCGCCAGAGCGTAAGAGTCTGCTCATTGGTTTTTTCTTATGGTTAGAAAGGTTTTATTTTACCATGAAGGGCATGAAGGACATGAAGGAAAATCAAAACAAATTACAAACTATCCAACCAATCCGCAACAGGCTTTACCAGTTCATCACCTTTATCCGTAAAGTAATGGTTTGCACCGGGTACGATCACTTGTTTTGACTTAGGGTTTGCCGCTTTCATAATCATCATTAAGCGCTCGGGGGCTTTTGCGAGTACCGCGGGGTATTCTTTTGAACCATATACATCCAATACAGGAATTTTTAGCGATTCATAGGGAAACGGTTGTTTCATTTTTTGACCAAAATCGGTCGCCCCCATACCTGCACCAATATAAGCACTAATGAGTTTATTGACCTTGCCTTCTTTGGAGCGAATCCAGTCCATTGCCATATGCCCACCACAGCTGTGCGCAAACAATACAATATTTTTAATACCCTGCTCTTGTAAGTATTTTATACCCGCCTCAATACGTGGCGCAGCTTGTGGAAATAATGGCACGTAATCAAAGTACTTCGCTGACTTTTCCATTACAGGCATTTGCAATGACAGCGTACGCCAACCTCTAGCAGGTAACTGTGTGCGCAGTGGGTAGACAGTATCTTGCCAGTTTGGATGAAAACCTCGCCCATGTAATATAATCACCGCTCCTTTGGTTTTATCCTCAGGCTGTTGATCAATTGCCATAAATTCATGCCCAGCGTTTGCACCGTCTTTTAAGAAAATCACCTCACCATCAAGCACCGCATCTTCAACCTCTGCCGCCATTCGTTTTTCACGCGCTAAATCTGCTTTACCCGCTTCTGTTTTGGCAAAAGTTGAGGGGATTAAAACAATAAAACTCACTAAAGTTACTACTAAAAAACGTATCATCTTGAATTATCTCAATAAATCATCATCTAATTTATAGCACCCACAACAGGTTAAAACAAATTAAGAATAACCGAATGAATCATTTCACCCATAAAAGCCCAATATTTGATACACTTAGAAAAAATTAGGGGAATTAGAATGATACAAAAACTATTAGTCATTTTCATCTTATCCAGCATTGCTCATGTGAGTTATGCAGACCGTATTCAAGGGCTCAAGAACGGCGTTGAATTTAACTTTCCGCGGGTTTTAACCTACACCAAAGACTGGATCAGCATGAGTGGCACTTACTCACGCTTTAATCACCAAAGGAAAACTGAGATTGCTTTCCCATGGTTAGTAGCAAAATATGGACGAGGTGATGAAGCACTCATTACTAAAACGATTGACCTGCATTATCGACAGTTTTTAGATGATGAATTGAATGGTTTTTACCTCAGTGCATTTACCCGTTTAGGACATTTTAAAGGTAAGGTATACAAAGAAGACTCAGGCCAAACATCCACATCGCCCGGCGGTGGATATTCTCCACCCAATACTGAAGACTACAGCAAGTTTCGTGTAGGCATTGGTGTTGGGCTAGGCATAAGAATGCTCCCTAAAAATAAACGTATGTACTGGGGTAGCGGGCTGATAATTGGGCGCTATCTTGACCTGGATGAAAATGAATTTATAAACGATGGTGATAGTTCATTCGCAGGGCCTTTTGCTGAAAGTTCATCTATCATAATAGACCTAGAGTTATTGAAATTTGGTTATGCTTTTTAAAGTTTTAACAACCGCACTGTTATCCCTAGCATTTATTCAAAGCAGCTTTGCAAGCCCTTTAGGGGGGCGTAAATATGGCTTTGAATTTAACATCCCTCGAGTATTACTTACTTCACCTGAAATGAAAGGGCTAAGCGGGACATTCTCCTACTTCAACCATAACAATAACACTGAAATCGCGATACCTTGGCTGATTGCTAAATATGGCTCTGGTAAAGATGAATATATCAATACGAAAGCAGGTCGTATAAAAGAAGACAACACCCCCTTATTGAATAGAAGCTTCGATATTCATTATCGAAAATTTATTTTCGATAAGTTAAATGGCTTATATTTAAGCGGATTTGCGCGCTTCTCGCAATTCGATGGCGCAAGATATATAAATGACAGTCCAAATACCCTTTACAAAAAAACGGAACCCTTCTCAAAGCTTCGTACTGGTTTTGGCGTCGGTATTGGTTATCGGGTATTCCCCGAAAACGGCAGAACGTACTGGGGTGCGGGTGTCATTGTTGGACGCTATATTGACAATAAAAGTTATTCGCTAGTGAATAATGATGGTTCCTTTGAAAATGACTCGCCCATTATTATAGATGCCGAACTGTTAAAGTTTGGCTTCTCGTTTTAATCGCTACAACTGATAAAAGCTTTGCACGAGTCGGATGACGAATAAAGTTTTTTGTTTTCTTCATACCCTTCATGCACTTCATGGTAAAGTATTTTGTAATTGGGATTTATACTAAGGCTTAACAATGGCAAACGACTATAACGCAGATTCAATAAAGGTTCTTAGTGGACTCGACCCAGTACGCAAGCGCCCGGGCATGTACACCGAAACTACACGCCCGAATCACCTCGCACAAGAGGTGATTGATAACTCGGTGGATGAAGCACTTGCCGGTCATGCCGATAAAATTGAGGTGAAATTATACGCTGATGGCTCGCTTTCGGTGACTGATAACGGTCGTGGTATGCCGGTTGATATTCACCCTGAACAAGGTGTACCGGGGGTGGAGGTTATTTTAAGCACACTACATGCTGGTGGTAAATTCTCGGATGATAATTATGAATTTTCAGGTGGCTTACACGGCGTGGGAATTTCTGTCGTTAACGCGCTATCATTAATTTTAGAAGTACGTATTAAGCGTGATGGCAAAGAACATGAAATGGTCTTTGAGAATGGTCATAAAGCCACCGACCTTGAAGTCATTAATACCGTGGGTAAAAAAAATACCGGCACCTCCCTGCACTTTTGGCCTAACGGACAATACTTTGATACGGTTAAATTTTCGGTTAAACGCTTAAAACATAATCTTCGTGCGAAAGCGGTACTTTGCCCTGGTTTGCACATCAGTTTCACCGAGGAAGGCGCGGGCCAAAAGGAAACCGAAACCGAAGAATGGTATTACGAGGATGGTATTCGTGATTACTTGATGGAAGCGGTACAGGGTTTTGAGAATCTACCTACTGAGCCTTTTTTAGGTGAATTTAAAGGCAAAGGCGAGGCGGTTGACTGGGCGCTTTGCTGGTTACCCGAAGGCGGTGATTTAGTCCAAGAAAGTTATGTAAACTTAATCCCTACCTCACAAGGCGGTACTCACACTAACGGCTTACGCACAGGTTTAACTGATGCACTACGAGACTTTGCCGAGTTTAGAAATTTACTGCCGCGTGGTTTAAAGCTCGCACCAGATGACATTTGGGAAAAGCTATGTTTTATACTGTCATTTAAAATGCTCGACCCTCAATTTTCAGGTCAAACCAAAGAGCGTTTATCATCACGCACTGCTGCTGGTTTTGTATCAGGCATTGTTAAAGATGCCTTTAGTTTGTATCTCAATCAGAACCCCACAATCGGTGATTTAATTGCCGAGCATGTGATTAATAACGCCCAAAAACGCGCTAAAGCCAGTAAAAAAGTCGTGCGTAAAAAGATTGCTACCGGCCCTGCACTACCTGGGAAATTAGCTGACTGTAGCTCTCAAGACTTAAACCAAACCGAAATTTTTTTGGTCGAGGGTGATTCTGCGGGAGGTTCTGCCAAACAAGCGCGAAGCCGTGAGTTTCAAGCGATCATGCCGCTACGTGGGAAGATATTGAACACTTGGGAAGTCGATTCTGGGCAGGTTTTAGCCTCCAATGAAATACACGATATTTCAGTGGCGATTGGGGTAGAGCCTGCCTCAGACAACTTAGATGATTTACGCTACGGCAAAATTTGTATCCTTGCCGATGCGGACTCAGACGGCGCGCACATTGCCACCTTAATCTGCGCTTTGTTTGTACAACACTTTGCTCCCTTAGTAAAAGCGGGGCATATCTACATCGCCATGCCGCCGTTATACCGTATTGATATTGGTAAAAAAGTTGAATACGCATTGGATGAAGAAGAGCGCGATGTCATTCTTAACCGAATTGAAGCGGAAAAACTCAAAGGGAAAATCAGCGTCACCCGCTTTAAAGGACTGGGTGAAATGAATCCACTGCAGTTACGTGAAACCAGCATGGACCCGGATACCCGCCGTTTAGTACAACTCTCAATGGATGAGCCCGATGAGACACGTGCGGTGATGGACTTATTATTAGCCAAAAAACGCGCCCAAGATAGAAAATCTTGGTTGGAAGAAAAAGGTGATCTTGCCATCATCTAACACAGATTATGAATAATACGGTCAAACTGGAAAGTAGCTGGTTAGCACAGTTGGGTGATGAATTTGCTGAGCCCTATATGCAGTCACTAAAGCAATTTCTCAGTGATGAACACTCGCAAGGGAAAATTATTCTCCCGCCTGCATCACTTTGGTTTAATGCACTCAACAGCATGTCATTTGAGACACTCAAAGTGGTGATATTAGGGCAAGACCCTTACCCCACCGCAGGCCATGCACATGGTTTGTGCTTTTCAGTTTTACCTGAGGTTAAGCCGCTACCTAAATCACTGCTTAATATTAATAAAGAGTTACTCAGTGACTTAGGTATTGATAATAGCCACACCGGTTATTTACAACCATGGGCTGAGCAAGGCGTTTTATTACTCAACACCGCGCTCACTGTAGAACAAGGCAACGCTAATTCGCATAAAAACAAAGGCTGGGAGAGATTTACTGACACGGTTATTCAAACCATCAACGACAAAAAAGAACATATTGTTTTTATACTTTGGGGAGCTAATGCGCACAAAAAAACCCCCATGATAAATACCAGCAAGCACCTTATTATTAAGTCTGTACACCCTTCCCCTCTTTCGGCGTATCGTGGTTTTTTTGATAGTAAACCATTTTCACAAACTAATTCTTATTTATCTAAAAACGGTAAGTCTGAGATAAACTGGCAGTTATAAAGGGTGAGCCTAACCGTTAAAACTTATTTAAAGTTACTCTTTGCGATGCTGGTTTGGGGTGGTACTTTTACATCCGCACGCTTATTAGGCAGCGAGCTTGACCCTGTAATTTCTGCATTTTTGCGATTTTTATTAGCCTCTAGCATGTTGCTTACCTTGCTGTATTTTAAAGAAGGTCGTTTTCCAAGAATTACCGTAAAGCAATTCTTTTATGTATTGGGGATGGGATTAACGGGTATTGCATTGTATAACTTGTTTTTCTTTTATGGCTTGGCGCGTACCGAAGCTAGCCGTGGTAGCTTAATAACGTCGATCAATCCATTACTAACGGCTATCGGAGCGGCGATTATTTTTAAAGAACGTTTTACCTCTATTCGCATTATTGGATTTATTTTATGCGTTGCCGGTGCAATTTTAATTATCTCAAAAGGTGATATAAGTAGCGTTCTTAACAAAGGTGTAGACCGAGGTGATTTAGCTTTTTTAGGCTGTGCAATAAGTTGGGCAGTTTACACACTTCTTGGGCGCTTTGTAGGTAGTGATCTATCATCACTAACTACCATTACCTACGCCAGCACACTCGGCATGCTGGTGCTTTTTGTTACTACCTTTGACCATGGCTTGCTGAATGCGATTAGTACCTTAAACCTTAAGACTGGGCTTAACCTACTATTCTTATCATTTCTCGCTACCGTGGTGGGGTTTGTCTGGTTTCAAGATGGGGTCAAACATTTAGGTGCAGCAAAGGCTGCCGTGTTTATTTATTTTATGCCAGTAAGTGCAGTATTTTGGGCGTGGCTTATGTTGGATGAAACACTAACATTAATCCTTGTGATGGGTGCCGTGATGGTTATCTCAGGAGTTTATTTGGTCAACAGGAAAACAAACTAAAATCATTAACAAAGCATCAGCGGGCTTCTAAGATTTTTACATTTTGACAGCCATTATCACTCCCCGCACGACAGGCTTTAGCAAAGTAGGCTTTGGCTTTTTTTAAACTCTTTTTAACTCCATCACCGTTATCGTACATTACCCCTAGGTTATTACAGCCCAATATACTACCGCCTTCACAGGCCTTTTGGTAGTATTGAACAGCTTGTTGATATTCTTTTTTACGCGCTAACTTATAGGCTTTTCTTAACTTTTTCCTAACACTCTTTTTAAGCTTCTTTTTACCCTTTTTAGGTACTTTTTTAATACCTTTTTCATAGAGTAAACCGAGGTTTGCACAACCTTTTATTTCGCCACTATTACAGGCTTTTTTATAAAAAGTAATTGCTTGATTTAAGCTCTTTTTAACGCCTTCACCTTTCTCATTCATCAAGCCTAAATTAATTATCGCTTTTTTAATCCCGCCCGCTGAGGCTCTGTTGAAAAACTGATAAGCCTGTTTAAAATCCTTCTTAACCCCTACGCCATTGTAATAGCGCACACCTAAGTTATAACAAGCATCATAAACTTTTCCATCACAGGATTTTTGGTAATACGTTGCGGTTAACGCAGGATTTTTAGCTACCCCATCACCCTCAGAATACATTACACCAAGGTTGTAACATGCCCCCGCAAAACCACCATCACAGGATTTTTTATTCTCATCAAAGGTGTAGGAGTAAGCACTGCTGAACACCAGCAGTAGGAGCATAACAGGTAATTTGTTAATCATATTAATTGTGCTTTTACCATTCGTCGCATTTTTTATGTTTCATGTTAAGTAAAGGTTAAGATAGATTTAGAAGTAGAGTTTACAACAGTTAATATTTATAAACACAATAATCAGTCAACTATTAATATGAGACTTATTTTCCCATCAATAGACATATATACGGGTTCAACAGCAGATAATTAGCAATGAGAAACTTTTCAACAACAGTAGGATTACTTTTACTCCTCATCAATACGAGTAGTTATTCTGCTGGCAGTGATCACACTGTCATTGATCTTGAAGTTACACATACACCTTATGTGAACTTCACTGGCACCGCACCAGGCAGCACCCGAACTTATGATAATAATGATATCGCAAATTGGATTTACCCTGTTGTCACAGACATAGGGACACTGGGCTTAGAATCTAATATTCCTGGTAATTGCGATATAAGTTTCTCTACCATTAATAATTTTGATTTACTTCATACCGGTAGCGGAAGCTCACTGATACGCTATAAAATTCTCTATTTATCTCAAGAGTTTGGACAAGCCAGTAACACACCTGTAACAACTTTGTGTAACAGCATACCAACAGCTCTCCAGTTTAAAGCTACAGGCTACTACCTTGGCGGTATTTGGGGTGGCGTTTTTATGCAAAGTGGAATTTACCAAGATATAATAACGGTGACCGTAGTCACCCAATAATCACATAAATATCTTCTTACTATAATCAAAATCTCGTCTAGGACGTTAGCCGTCGACAATAACAGTATACGAATTTCTGCTCCGTTCCAAACGGTGTTTTATGTGCTTCATTCTCATGCCCCAGCATTTCGAAAGATGAACCAAATTCATCATGAATACCTTCGGCAGAATAACGTTGCACAGGCAACCCACTGCATTCAGTTGGTCCATCCTCTGCAAACGTTGAAACAATCACATAGCCGCCTGGTTTCACAATCTTTAATACATTTTCGACATACCGTTGGCGTTCAATTCCTGTGTTTAGAAAATGAAATACCGCCCTATCATGCCATACATCAATACTGTGTTTTGGTAGCGATAACAGGGTTACATCCTCAACCAGCCAACGTACACGCTTAGTCGCTTCGCCGAGTCTTTGTTGAGTGGTTTTAAGTGCTGCTGCGGACAAATCAAGCACTGTTATATTGCGATACTTCAGATCTAATAAATCATCGACTAAACGGGAAGCGCCACCACCAACATCAATAATTTGAGAATTTTTCGGGACTTTTAAGCTTTCAATGATGTTTAACGATCTTTCGGCATGCGGTTGAAACCAACTAACTTCACTAGCGGACTTATTGCTATATACGTTTTCCCAGTGTTTTTTTAGAGACATAGATTCTTCTTAACTCCTATCAATCAGATACTTTTTTATCAACATTAAGTAAATAGCACTCGCCAAACCACCCGAGGAAAAAATCATCGCCATAACCATAATTTGGTAGCGCGCGGCTATCAAGGGGGCGACTCCAGAGAGTATTTGCCCTGTCATCATCCCAGGTAAAGATACTAGCCCTACAGCAAAAAGTGCGTTAATAATAGGAATCAACGCTGTTTTATAGGCAATTCTTCTGGCTTCTTCGTAACTCTTACCTCTATCATACTCATCAGTAAAACGCTCAGCCGCCAAACTAATAGCATTCAAGGCATTAGAGAAAATCATCCCCGCTAGTGGAATCATAATAGTCGCTTTATACCAAGGATTAATTCTTAAAACGCCTTGCGTAACCAACAGTAAAACACTGCCACTACCGACTACGATAGAAATTAGCACAATAACAAATAACTTGTTCCGATCTATTTTTACCGTACGTAAAGCTATCCAACTCGAGGCTAAAACCATCATCGATAAAATCAGAACGATAACCCAAGCACTTTCTGCATTAAATATTGAACCCAAAAAATAGCCAATAATTAGTAGCTGACCCAACATTCTTCCGACAGCATAAAACCCTTCTTTATAGTTAAGGGACCAACGATATTGTACCCATAACACCAACGCAACC
>Ga0256840_1000712_pt1 | contig 33271 bp, 39 predicted proteins | sample 355202metaG_FD_185969 | JGI IMG/M metagenome (GOLD analysis project Ga0256840, IMG submission 185969) | Hydrothermal vent microbial communities from Mid Atlantic Ridge, Atlantic Ocean - 355-202 | ecosystem: Environmental > Aquatic > Marine > Hydrothermal vents | place: Atlantic Ocean: Mid...
ACATAACGGGTCATCAGTGCACCAATAGCGATGATGAGAAATGAAAAGTGAAAGATAAATACAGGGAGTTTTGTCTTGTAAGATTTTACTCTTAACATATTGTAAACCAAAATAGCCACAAAATAGGCTAAAAACACTTCAAACCATAAAGCTTTGTAGACCAATGCACGTGCAGTTTGTGTACCATAGTCGTTTTCGATGAATGTTGCTCCACCGACGATAGCACCAAATAAAAACAGCATAATCACTGCCATTTTCATAGAAAAAATAGTTTTCATTTAAATCCTTTGACAATTTAATGTAATGATTATAGCCGATGTTTACTAACTGACTGTTAATTACTAGGGGGTACCCCACACTACTCTCTATAGAAGTGTTACTTTATGAAAGATACCTATCTATGATTATCAATTAAATGAATAATAATGAGCATCCTACTTAACTTAAACGTGTTACACTCTAAAATAAGATAATAATCTTACATAATAAAAATTAAAGGCAAAGAATGGCACAACTTTTTACAGATGAGTGGATAAATGATTTAAAAGACGCGTGGAACAATGAACCAGAGGTATCAGATGCATTAGCAAAGATAGACTTTTGTTCAACTATAACGTGTGGGTACAAAAATGAAGACGAACCAAGATGTGTCTTTGTCGTAGAAAATGGCGTAGCAACACGTGCAGGACTTTACGATGGTGAAACCCCAGACTGGGACATGAGAGCAGACGAAAAAAACTGGGCTAAATGGACAGAGACTCCACTTAACATGGCTAGTATGGGTGTTGCTTTTACTATGGGTAAACTCAAGTTTAAAACAGGTGACTTTAAAGCGATGATAAAAAATCCATCTATGGCAGTACCATTTGTTAAAAGTTTTGGGCTTATGTGTGACATTTCTAAGTAGTATTCTCGCCCCTTTGGGCAAGAGACTACAACACTTCTACTAATCTAAATCCTATAAAATAATTCTTCCCACCCGAACCAAGATTGATACGTGAAGTACAGCTACATTTATCTGCATCTGCATTATATGAACCTCCACGAAGTACCCTACCTTTATCATTTGCTACGCCGTAAGCTGTGCCATCACAAGGTGTGTCAGTATAGTTTTCTGCATATCTGTCTAAACACCACTCCCACACATTGCCATGCATATCATACAGCCCCCATGCGTTAGGTTTTTTAGTACCTACATCATGCGTAACCTTGTCTGCATTTTTCACATACCAAGCATACTCACCCAGTAATCTCTCATCATCACCAAAACAAAACTTACCCTCTGAGCCAGCACGACAAGCATACTCCCATTCCGCTTCAGTGGGTAGTCTATACTTCTTTCCCTCACGTTCGCTCTTCCAAGCAGCATAGGCATGTGCATCTGTCCAACGTACACGCCGTACTGGTACATCAAAACCCAAATGCTCATGACGCTCTTCTGGCACTAAAGCACCCGTAGCCTGAGCGTAGAGCATATAGTCTTCTACAGTTACCAAGTACTTGGACATTGCTATGTCATAGTCTATGCTCACTTCATGACGTGGCTTTTCTCTTTCTTTTGCATTTGTATCGTCTGTACCCATGAAGAATGTTCCTCGTGGGAGTTTTATAAAATTATCATTTATCATATATGTTTTAACATCTCTTTCGCTATGGCTTCTATGACTCTTACAGGTACAGAGTTACCAAATTGTTGATAGGCTTGTGTATCTGAGACAGGAATTTTAAAATCAACTGGAAAACCTTGCAGTTTTGCAGCTTCTTTTGGTGTCAATTTACGTGGGTTTTTTCCTTTTTGTTCTATAAGTATTTCACTGCCATCTTTATAATATCTTGCTGATATTGTACTAGTATATTCAGAGTTTTTATTGAATAGTCTATATCCAAACCCTTTACCGTTCTTTTTGTTGTTCTCTTTTCGTCGTTTATGCCCAGCCCACAATTTGTCTGATATGGTGTATTTTTCATCTATAGCATCTTCCAAAATATCACCAACCTTTGTCTCTCTATTTATAGGTTTAGGAAATTCGAACTCTATTGATTCATCTAAGAAACCAACAATATAAAGACGTTCCCTATTTTGAGGTAGACCAAAATCTCTTGCTTTTAGTAGTGTATAGTGTGTATTTTTATATCCTATATCATGAAGGGTATTTAAAATCACTTCCAAGGTTTTACCCTTATCGTGTCCTCTCAATTGTTTTACATTTTCCAATAAAAAGGCTTTAGGCTTTTTCTCTTTTAAAATACGAGCTATATCAAAAAACAGTGTACCCCGAGTATCATCAAAACCTTTTTTGAGTCCTGCCTGTGAAAATGGCTGACAAGGAAAACCTGCAAGTAATATATCATGCTCTGGGACATCTTTTTCATGCACTTTAGTTATATCACCATGTACCACTCCTAATCCATAATTTGCTTGGTAGGTCTGTACGGAATATTTATTCCATTCACTTGAAAAAACGCACTCTATCTTTCTAGTGGTAGCATTTTGAAAACCTAAACGTATGCCACCAATACCAGCAAATAAATCTATAATTTTGACACTATTTGTGTTATTAAGAGATTTAGTCATTACTACTCCAATACGTATAAATTACGGGTAGTTCTTTAAAAAAATACTCTTCAAAAGAAGTAATATTCTTCATCTTTTTTAACTTGTCACTATTACTTATCCACTCATAGGTTACTATAATAATATTGTGCTGTGCCATCTCTTTGGCTTTATTGAGGGATATGTCTTCATCTACTGTAAGCAAGTGTATTTCAGGAATTTTAGTTCGTTCTATCTCTTCTGCTACCTCTTGCCACCTCTCGCGTAAAGAAGTTTTCATAGTGCCAACAATTGTCTTGTTACGTCTTTGTGTATAGGCTTCAATACTTGGCATAATAGAATCTACTTTTTTACCTAGTCCCATCGTGTCAAATAATTTACGCCCTACTTTTTTTTGTGAATCATAGTCATATCCTAAAACATCATAAAGATAATAGATAATATACTCAAATGTTGCTCCTGCACGAGAACGTCTAGATTGTGTATTACTCAAAGATAAACGATAGATATAGGGAAATACCCTACCTGCATACTCTCCACAAGTTTTACGAATAGACTCCTCTAATTTCTTAGTATTTTCTAGGACAATATTCTGCTTGATAAGGACATCCAACATCTCTTTGGGTGTATCAAGTTTTGTATATAAATCTTTCATCAAGTATGCATTAAATTGTACTTCATCAGACAAATAAGCCTGCCATACTAACTCTCGTAAAGTTTGTATACTCTTACTGACTTCTTTATTTTGTATCTGATATACTAGTTCTTGATTCTCTGCCACTATACTTTGAAGTAGCGTCTCCGTTGTACGAATATGTTCTTTACGATAATCTTTTATAAGAGCATCAAAAGCTTTTTGTTCTTCTTTTGGTACCTCTGTAATAATTTGTAAATGCTTCATAAACTTATCTCTTTTTTTAATATTTTGTCAATTATATAATAACTTCTTGCTTTTTAGTAAAAAAGTTGCAAATTGACATGTTTTTACTTCAACTCCCCCCAAGAATCCCCAACACTCACAGAACAAATTAGTGGTACATCAAGCTCCAAGACATTTTCCATAGTATGTACAAAACGTTTACTTATCTCTTCTACTTTTTCCTCTTTCACTTCAAAGATAAGTTCATCGTGGATTTGCAGTAACATAAAAGCATCCAACTTTTCGTCTGTTATCATGGAGTCAATTTGGTTCATGGAGAGTTTTATGAGGTCAGCAGCTGAGCCTTGAAAGACTGTGTTTACAGACTCACGTACATACGCTGCTTTTTGCATACCATTTGCTGCTTCGTAGTCGAAGATACGTCTTCTTTTTAAGATGGTTTCGACATAACCGTCTATTTTCATGCGTTCTTGTACACCTTCTATGAAGTTTTTCACCGTTGGGAAAGAGGCAAAGTAGTTACTTATAATATCTTTTGCTTCGCCTGTACTTATACCTAACTCTTCAGAAAGCTTTTTAGGTCCCATACCGTAGAGAAGTCCAAAGTTTACAGACTTTGCAAAGCTTCTTTTCTCTTTAGCCATCTCTTCACCGAAGAGTATGATAGACGTAGCAAGGTGAATATCTACACCATCTTTAAATGCTTGTAAGAGTGCTGCATCTTGTGAAAAATGTGCAAGTAAACGTAACTCTATTTGAGAGTAATCTATACTCACTAATTTGTAGCCCTCTTTTGCTACAAAAGCCTCACGAACTGAACGTCCAAGAGCTGAACGTACAGGTATGTTTTGTAAGTTAGGGTCACGTGAGGACAAACGCCCTGTCGCTGTACCTGTTTGCCCAAAACTTGTGTATATACGTGAGTTGTCATCTGCGTTAGCTAGTTTAAGTAGAGGCTCTACATAAGTAGAAAGTATCTTTTGGTATTCACGGTATTCGAGTATCTTAGCTATGACTTCATGCTCATCTATAAGTCCAGAAAGCACAGCTTCATTAGTACTGTACCCAGTCTTTGTCTTCTTCCCACCTTTGAGTCCAATATGCTGAAAAAGTACGTCCCCTAGTTGCTTTGGAGACTTGATGTTAAACTCAGAGCCAGATAACGCATATATCTCTTTGGTAAGTACTTGCAAGTCATCACTGAGTGTCTTTTGAAGCGTCACAAGTTTAGAAGGGTCTATCTTGATGCCCAAACGTTCCATGCGTAACAGTACATTCATAAAAGGATACTCTACATTTTTTGCCTCTTTTAGTAAATGCGTAAGTGAGGATAGTTCCATCTTTTTCTTGATAGCCCCATAAAGCAAGAACGTCATCCATGCATCTTCAGCAGCATAAAAAGTGGCGTCAGATATGGCAACGGCAGAAAAATCCTCACCTTTTTTAACCATCTCTTTAAAAGGTTTCATCTCGTATTTAAAGTATTTTTTCGCAAGCGTGTCAAGTCCTACTTTAGTCCCTGGGTTTGAAAGCCATGCCATTATCATAGTATCGGCGTACGGAATAGTTGGTTCCATTTTATGTTGGTTATAGAGTAATGAAAAGTCAAACTTTAGGTTTTGACCTACTATGTTATGTTTCATAAGCTTTTTAAGTGCACTGATAGCATCATCAATATTCACCTGCTCTTCTACACCTAAGTAAGCATGAGCCACAGGTACATAATAAGACTTTTCTCTGTCCATACAGAAAGAAAACCCGACCATTTTAGATACTTTTGTGTCCAGCCCTGTGGTCTCTGTATCAAAAGCTACGATGGCATCTTTGTCTATGCCAGCTATTGCTTCATCTAGCTTTTCTTTTGTATCTAAAGTGATGGCTTCAAAAGTAAGTGATGGCTTTTTATTTTCAATGGTAGGTTCTACATATTGACGCTCACAGTCTGCTTCTTCCATGCCCACTTTAGCTTTACGTATGGCTTGTTTCATCTCATACTGTTCAAACTCTTCCAGCAAACAGGAGAGGTAGTTTTTGTCTTCAAAAACAAAACTCTCTACATCCATGTCTGCAAATACATCTGTACGCATCGTCACCAAGTCACGTGACAAAAAGGCTACTTCTTTACTCTCTAGCATTAACTTTTGTATACGTGGTGTACCACAGTTTTCTATGTCATCATAGATAGCTTCTAGGGTATGATACTGGCTTATGAGTTTAGATGCCCCTACTTTTCCTATGCCTTTTACGCCAGGGACGTTGTCTGAGCTGTCACCAAGTATGGCTTGGAAGTTGATGAAGTCACGTGGGTGTACACCAAACTTATCTATACATGTTTGTTCATTGACTACTGAACGTTTTACTGCATCATACATCTCTACCTTACCATCTTCTATCATCTGGTACAGGTCTTTGTCATGAGAGACGATGCGTACATGCATGTCTTTCTCTCTAGCAAACTTCGTCACGGTTGTGATGACATCATCTGCTTCGTAACCTTCTCTCATCAAGTTTGCAAAGCCCATTTGTGTTATCCAGTCTATGGCAACGGGAAGTTGTTTAACAAGGTCATCTGGTGCTGGGTCACGGTTTGCTTTATATTCAGGGTAAATATCATTTCTAAATGTTTTGCCTTTAGCATCCAGTGCAAAAACCAAATAGTCTGTGCCATGCTCACGTCGCAACATATCTATAAGATTTACAAATCCCGTGAGTAAACCTGTAGGAAAACCGTCACTATTACGTAAAGGAGGAAGAGCGAAGTAAGAGCGAAAGAAGAAACCAAAAGTGTCTATGATTGTGATAGTTTTCATACTTATTGTCCTTCTAGTTCTTTTGTTAAATACTTTCCAGTATATGACCCAGTTTTTTCATGATTTTTAGCAATCTCTTCAGGACTACCCGTAGCAATTATGAGTCCACCTTTGTTTCCACCCTCTGGTCCCATGTCTATAATATAATCCGCGTTTTTAACCATATCAAGATTATGTTCTATCACCACAACAGAATTACCCAACTCTACTAAATGGTGTAACACCCCTGTAAGTCTATCTACATCTGCAAAATGAAGTCCTGTAGTAGGCTCATCTAAGATATAAAGTGTTTGACCTGTGTCTTTACGACTAAGTTCTTTAGAGAGCTTTATACGCTGTGCTTCTCCCCCAGAAAGGGTTGTAGCATTCTGTCCTAAGGTGATATAGTCTAGTCCTACATCGGTTAGTGTTTTAAGCTTTATAGCTATCATCGGGATAGCTTTAAAAAACGCTAATGCTTCTGCTACAGACATAGCTAAGACATCTGAAATAGACTTACCTTTATAAAGTACTTCTCTTGTTTGAGCATTGTAGCGTGTACCTTCACACACATCACACTCTACTAAAACATCTGGTAAAAAGTGCATCTCAATTTTGAGTTGTCCATCTCCTTGACAAGTTTCACATCGTCCACCTTTTACATTAAACGAAAAACGCCCTATTTTGTAGCCCCTTAACTCAGCTTCTTTTGTTTGTGCAAAAAGTTTACGTATCTCATCCATGATTCCAGTATATGTGGCAGGGTTAGAGCGTGGTGTACGTCCTATGGGGCTTTGGTCTAGATAAATGACTTTGTCTACTTTGTCTAGTCCTGTGATTTCTACACCCTCAATCTTATTGACCTTTTTAGCACGGTTCAGTAACTCACGTGCTACAGGTAAGAGTGTTTGTAGTATAAGTGATGACTTACCAGACCCACTCACCCCTGTGACACATACAAAGTTTTGTAGTGGTATTTTGGCATCAAGTTTTTCTATGTTATTGAGTGTTACATTTTTTATCTCTATCCACTCTTTTTGTGGGTTATCATGTGTATAAGAAATCTTTTTTTTACCATACATATAATCTGCCGTGAGTGTTTTGGCTTTGGAAAGTTTTTTTGCATCCCCTGAAAATACCACTTCTCCTCCATAAGCTCCAGCACCAGGACCAATGTCTATGATGTAGTCTGCTGCAAGTATGGTCTCTTTGTCATGTTCTACCACAATGACAGAGTTCCCCTTATCTCGTAAGGAATTAAGTGTACGTATGAGCTTCCTAGTATCACGTTCATGTAACCCAATGCTAGGCTCATCAAGTACATACATCACTCCTGTAAGTCCAGAGCCTATCTGTGACGCGATACGAATACGTTGGGCTTCTCCACCAGAGATACTACGTGCATCACGATTTAAAGTAATATACCCTAGTCCAACATCATGTAAAAAGTAAAGCCTCTCATAGAGCTCTTTAAGTATGGACTCTGCTATCATCTTTTGTTGTTCATTCAGATGTGAAAAACCTTTTTCATCTGCAAAAAGAGCATAAGACTTTTCTATAGGCATATCGATAATATCTGCTATATTCAAGCCTTCAATTTTTACAGAAAGTGAACGTGGACGCAGTCTATGTCCATCACATTTATCACATACTTTTTCTGTCATATATTCTGTAAGGTCTTTCTCTTCCTTAAACATATCATGTGCAAATTTCACAACCCCTGGCCATTCACGTTTAAGTTTATGACGTTTCCAAGTGAAATCTATGGTGCCTCCATTACCATAGAGTATGGCTTTTTGCTGATGGGTTTCTAGCTCACCATAAGGTACTTTAATATCTATATCATTTTGTTCACAAAAGGCATTAAGAAACTTGGTATAGTAACTTTTGTTAAAGCCATACATGATTTTTACTGCACCTTTGTCTACAGAAAGCTCAGAAGAAATGACTTTCTTTAGGTCAATAGCATAACGAATCCCTAGTCCATCACAAGTAGGACACGCTCCTTTGGGTGAGTTGAATGAAAAACTTACAGGTTCAAGTGGTTCAAAAGAAAGTTTACAATCAAAACATGCCAAGTGCTCAGAGTAATGCATATGTTGACGTTCAAACCCTATTTCTGCATGGTTAAGTACTTCAATTTCAAGTTCCCCATAAGACTCTTTAAGTGCCTTTTCCACATCTTGCCCTATACGGTCACGGCTTTCCTCTTTCACTACTACACGGTCTATAACTACTTTAATAGTATGTTTTTTAGTCTTGGAAAGTTCTATTTCATCATCCAAACGTACCATCACGCCGTCTATCATAGCACGGATGTAGCCTTTATGCCGAAGTGATTCTAGCATATCTACAAAAGTACCCTTCTTCTCTTTCACAAGTGGTGCCATAATAACAAGTTTTGCCCCATTAGGTAAACGCAACACTTCTTCTATAATGTCTGAAGCTGACATTGAAGAAATGGGCTTTCCACATTCATGACAGTGTTGCTCACCCACACGTGCAAACAAAAGACGCAAGTAGTCATAGATTTCAGTAATAGTCCCCACAGTAGACCGTGGGTTTTTAGAAGTAGTCTTTTGGTCTATAGCTATGGCAGGAGTAAGTCCTTCTATCTTATCTACATCAGGTTTACCTACACGTCCTAAAAACTGTCTAGCATAAGAAGAGAGAGACTCTATATATCGACGTTGTCCTTCTGCATACAAAGTAGAAAAAGCCAAAGTTGATTTACCCGAACCAGAGATACCAGTCACCACTACTAGCTTATTTTTAGGAATGCTTATATCTATGTTTTTTAAGTTGTTTTCTCTTGCACCATAAACGTGTATCATGTCTTGTTTTACTGCCATTATTTTCCCTAATTTCTTATTTCTAATTTTATCATAGCCATATTTTTTTTGCTAACATCAAAATGGCAAAAATATACAGAGCCATAAGTGCTATTTTGTGATTCCTAGATGTTACTACATCTTTTAGCCAAATACCCAATACCACACCCAGTAATGAGGAAACAGCCACAGCGAGTCCATTTTCAAAATCTATAGTCCCTGTACTCAGTCTACTAAAAAGTCCTGCAATAGAAGAAAAAACAACAAAAAACAGTCCCACACTCACTGCCTTCTTAATAGGGTAACAAAGCATCCCCACAAGAAGTGGTGTCAAGATGATAGACCCCCCAATCCCTAGTGTCATGGCAAAGATACCTGTAAGTAAACCTATTAAAAAGAGTATCGCTTTTGGTAGAGATTTTGTTTGGCAACGCTCATCATAATTTTTAGAAAAGAACAAACGAAACAAGGCAAAAAACAACAAGGCAAAAAAGAGTCCTTGCAGTACACTATCAGAGACATACCCAGTGACATACCCACCTATGTATCCACCTATAAATCCACCAGAACCTATAAATAAACCTTCTCCTAAAAGTAGTAAGCCCTTCTTATAGTTCAAATAAGAGCCAAAGATAGAAGAAAACACCATCTGCATAATAGATATACCAATAGCAGTTTTAATATCAAAACCAAGTACCATAAGTATAGGTGTAAGTATCATCCCACCACCAATACCAAAAAAACCTGACATAGTACCCACAAAGATACCTACAAGTATAAGTTCAATAAGCATTAAAGACTCCAAAAATTAACTTGAAAGTATAGCATTATTATTGATAATTTTGATATAATATCTCAATAAAATCATGGGGAGTCTTATCCACAGTGAACAACATTAAAAAACTTTTTCCACTATTAGCATCTATTTTACTTATAATCCTTATATATATGAGTATAGGGATTGTAGCCAAAAGCAAAAAAATAAAAGTATACAAATATGACTATGCTACCTTACACTCTGTGCAGTACGGTATGTTTAACTCTGACATTTGGACTGCTAAGATTACAAATATTATTGACAAAAAAATAGAAACATTTAATCTCAATACAACCAACAGAGAAGAAGTAAAAGGCTACATACAAACGGTCATTGATACACTTGTACTTGAAGCAGAGCGTGTCGTAAAAGAGAGAAATAAAGGCAATAGAGGATTTTTTGATTCTATCTTGGGCTCAACCAAACAAATGATAACTGATTCGTTGATAGATTTTAAAGATTTACGTAAACGTGTACCAGAATTTACAGATGCAGTCATGTCGGAAGTAGAAAAACCAAAAAACCAAGCACGAGCAAAAAAACTTATTCGTGAAAAACTCAAAGCATTTATGGCTGCAAAATTCCAACGATATACAGATATGGATGCATATGATACAGTACTTAAAAAATATAATGTAAATACACTAGCAACATGTAATACACTCATAGATAAAAAAATGCATGAAAGTAGTAAGCAGATGCATAATGCTATGAAACTTATGCTTGTCTTGGCTGGTGCTATTATTCTGCTTATCTTACTCTCTGGGGTACTTTCAAGTCTTACCTTATGGATACTCTCAGGTACCACGGTTAGCTTGCTTGTTTCTGGTATTATGCTACCCATGCTAGATATAGAAGCAAAAATTAGTAAACTCACATTTACTATACTAGATAAACAAGTTATCTTTGAAAACCAAATTCTATTTTTTCAAAGTAAGAGTATTTATGATTTGGTTAGACTCCTTCTTGAGTCCAATGAAACACGTATGATATTTGTAGGTATTCTTTTGGTGATGTTCTCCATCATTTTCCCTACACTTAAGCTTATAGCTACGAGCATGTATTTTTATAGTAGAAGTATTATAGGAGATAACCACATAACCCGTTTCTTTGCCTTACGTTCAACAAAGTGGTCTATGGCTGATGTATTTGTCGTTTCCATCTTTATGGCATACTTAGGACTTGATGGTGTGGTAAGCAGTGAACTTAAACAACTTGAAGCCCAAGGTGACCCTATCAATATCATCACCACAAATGGTACACATTTGGAAGTAGGTTTCTTTTTGTTTTTAGGGTTTGTACTTACAAGTTTTGTACTCTCACTAATGGTTGAGCATAAGCATAAAAAAGACTAAAGACTTTAGTATATCACTTGTCTATAAAATTTTGAGAAAAAAATGATTCTATCACATCACGCATCTGTTTAGGGTCTTCAATGCTATTGACTTCATTTCTAAATAAGGATGCACCACTGTACCCTGCCTTAGAGTATGAATGTAAATTCTTTCTAAATATGATTGCCCCATATCTATCATAATGTGCTATCATCTGGTCAAAGTGTTCCAAGACCACTTCTTTGATGAGTTCAGGTGTAGGTTCTTCCATACCCTCTTTAATTTGTTTAAATATCCATGGTTTACCTACTGCAGCTCGTCCTATCATCACGCCTTCTGCTCCAGTGTATTCTTGTACCCATTTTGCTTTTTTGGGGCTCTCTATATCGCCATTAGCAAACATAGGAATCTCTACATGTTGTTTTATCTCCGCTAAGGCATCATAGTCTACTGCTGCTTTATAACGCCCTGCTCTTGTACGACCATGAACCGCAATATAGTCTGCCCCAGCTTCTTCACAAAGTTTGGCTATTTCAACATGATTCTTCTCATTAAAACCTAAACGAAACTTCACAGAGGTATACTCTTTATTAGAGTATTTTTTAATGGTCTCTATGACCTTTGCCATTTGAGGTAAATCAGTAAGTAACGATGAGCCTTGAAGGTTGTTGACTACCTTTGGTGCAGGACAACCACAGTTAAGGTCTATACCTGTCACATCTTCTCGCTCATTTATGATTTCTACAGCTCTTCTAATGACTTCTAAGTCTGAACCTGCTATCTGAATGGTATAGGGGTTTTCTATGGGAGCACGTTCAAGCATACGGTGCGTTTTTTTAGAGTTATGTATCAGTGCATTTGAGCTTATCATCTCAGAGATAGTAAGGTCAACACCAAACTTCTTTACAACAGAACGAAAAGGAAGGTCTGTAAAGCCCGCAAGAGGGGCTAATGCATAAAGGGGTTTAGAAAAGTCCAATGAGGGCATAAAAAGTCCTAAAAAATACGACTAGTCGTATGAGCTAACTGCTGACAAGCAACTAAATTGCAGTGCAAGTGAGGGACTAAATGCCGAATCGTAAGTTGTCCTAGTAAGCATTACTCAGATAAATACTTAGCTTCATTACACACATGATTAATATCTATAATATCTCTCATTCTATATTTATTGTTTTGACGTTTAAGTTTATAAAATGCTCTAAATTTAATAAATTCACCCTCTTCATGCTCTTCAAAGTAAGCAGCAACTTGATCCAACAACTCATATTCAAATAAAAGATACAAGTAAGCATTTTGTGCTTTAGGATTCTCTTTTTGGTATGCTCTAAAGAGTGCTAAATTTTCATCTGGTTTAAAATATTTTTTAGTCACTTGAGCAATCTTAACAAAGTCACTACATGTAAACTTCAGTGCAGATACAAAGTCATTCAAGATTTCTTTTGTTAACCCTATTTCATCTTCAGGATTTACACGATTTAACATGACAAAGAAATTTTCAACATCAAATACTTTGGCATATTTACGTGCCTTTTCAAAATCTTCTTTTTGCGCAAAAAGTGCCAATGCTTCTTTTTGAACTTGAACAGAATAACTTGATGCCGACTTCATCACATCTTCAACAAATTTATCACCTGATTTTAAATGATTGAGTCTATTTTGTATCAAGATAGGATTACCATCATTAAATACTTTTCCCATTTTCTCTTCTTTAAGATCAATGTACTCACCATTTTTTATTTTTTGTATAATATTCACCACTTTTGCCAAACGTGGTGTGAGTCCTTCTACATTATCAGACATATTTAAAGATGCTTTACTTAGTAAAACAGCTGTATTTTTCACATTCTCTATGGCGTATTTTTGCTCTTTTGGTTCATTCACCAATGACCAATAAAGTGCATCTTCTAATGTATCTGTATCTCTTTCCCATTTTTTTATCTTAAAGTAATTTCTTACACCATAAAAAAGCATATGTATGATTGTAAATAAAAATAAAAGTAACATAGGTAAGACAACCCAGACAGCTATTGGTAAATTAAAATTAATACCCATCATTTCAATAATAAAGTTATCTGGTGCAATCGTGTATGTAAATGCTCCAATGATTGCTATAAGTGCAATCCCAAAAAAAATATATAGACCAAGTCTCATAAAATATCCTTATTTTGTTTGTATCTCATAGTGAAATTAGTTTATTTCTTTTTCATTAATTTCACGACAAGTAATGCAATATCTTGCAAAGTTTTTCACTTCTAATCGAAGTTTTCCTATCTCTTCTTCACACATTTCACATATGCCATATGTACCTTCTCTAATTTTATCTAAAGCAAGTTCAAGTTCGTTTAATTCTTTACGTTGCTGTAGTAAAATGGCGTTATCCACAACAGAGCCTGCAGATACAGAAGCATAATCTGCCTCATCCTTGAGTTCTAAATCTCTCATCTGCTCTAATTCCATAGAAGCACCTCTAAGGTTTTTTTCTATCTGTACTCTTCTATCTAAGAGCTTATTTTGAAAATCTTCTAATTCTTTTTTTGTTAACATAATGTATCATTTCCCTATCTATTTCTTTTATTTCTTATTTTTTCTCATTTATGGTAAGGATGATTATGATTGATAGTCAAACCCCTAAAGATTTGTTCTAACAAAACCACTTTCACTAATTTATGTGAAAGCGTTATTTTACCAAATGATATGGCATTATTACATTTGTCCAAAAAATCGCTTTCAAAGCCGTATGCACCGCCAATAATGAAATTTACTTGCATGCTATCCTTAAGAAGTTTTGCGAAATCATAACTATCTACCTCTTTAGATGAAGGGTCTAAAGCTATATTTATGCCATTTTGCGTATATTTTTCTAAAGCTTTTGTGTACGCTTGTTTGGCCAACTTAGGTGAAATGTCTTGTGCTTTTGCAATTTCTTTATTAAATATTTCTATCACTTCAATGTTTGCAAAAGGCTTTGAGATTTTTTTATAATGTTCAATGAGTCCCATATATAAATTGTCTTTGGCTTTTTTATCGATGACAATAACATTAATTTTCATCTAAAATCTTTTTTATTTTAACTGCCAGTTGATGCACTGACATGGCATAATATGCACTATGGTTATATCGGGTAATAACACGAAAATTGTGTGCACCATACCAAAGTTCATCATAGGCTTTGCTATTAAGTTTTATCAGCCTTACTTTATCTTTATAGTCCCATTTTTCTTTTGGGTTTATACCTTTTAAATCACGCCGATGGTAGGTTGTCTTATAACCCGTTTTAAGTCCATAATATCTATCGCCTTCATAACTCACTCTTGTAGCTATAGGTTCACCTGACTTCCAACCATTTTTTTTCAAATAGTTAGCAACTGAAGCTATAGCATCCCCTGCTCGTTGCAACGTAATACGTCCATCATTATTATAATCTACACCGTAAGCCTTATAGTTACTTGGCATAAATTGCCCCAAACCTATAGCACCAGCATAAGACCCTTTTACATTTTTAGGATTAAATTTTTCAGTTTGAGAAAGACGTATAAATTTTTTGAGCTGATTTTTAAAAAACCTATTTCGTCTATTTTTTTCAAAAGCCAAAGTTGCTAGGTTGTCAAATACAGGATATTTCCCAACATTACCGCCATAGACTGTCTCAATACCTATAATAGCTGCTATATATTCTTTAGGAACACCAAATTTATTTTCAACATTCTCAAAAATGGTTTTATATTTTTTTATGAAATCATGCCCTTGTTGTGCTCTTGTTTCAGTCACTTTAAATCTACTATATCTATCCCAAGCTCCATGCTTAGGATACAGTCTCTTAAGTCTAGCTATCTCTTCTGGTGTACGTTTCTTCTTGACTTTAGGTCTAAATATACGTAAAGGTGCTTTATATTGTTTTACGGATGAAAAAAGTTTCTCAAGGTACACTTTATCCATTTTATACTCTTTTACAAGCATTCCAATAAATGTTTGGACTTCTTTATTTTGCGTATAATCTTTAGCTTGAGACGAAAATACTAAAAAAATAAAAATAACAACTATTTTCATCTTAGACTCCTAAATTTTTTGTTATTGTAACTAAGATGATGTGACACGTACATGAAATACGAAATACTAAAGTAAAGGAAAGACATGCTCATAAACTTTAAAGAAAAAAAGCCAAATGAACGCTATGCCCTCATGGTACAGTCTATTATACCAAGACCTATAGCATGGGTAATGACAGAAGATAAAGAAGTGTTAAATATCGCTCCATTTTCATATTTTGCTCCACTTTCTTCAGAACCTCCTACACTCATTGTCTCTGTAGGACATCGTCCTGATGGTAGCCAAAAAGACACCTTACGCAATATACGTAACAGCAAAAAATGTGTTGTTTGCATAATAGATGATACACACTTTGACATGATGCACTTTTCTTCTAAAAGTTTAGATACAAATGAGAGTGAAATAGATGTGTTTAACATAAAAATTGAATCTATACTAGATGGTTTTCCGCCTATTCCCAAAGATATTAAAGTAGCCTATTTTTGTGAATATTCACAAGAAATAGATCTCAAAGGCTCCAAGACAATACCTCTTATCCTTGAGATTAAACATCTCTACTTGGACGAGAATATTATTTCAGACAAAGAAAAAATGTATCTCGATTTTTCAAGTATTGCAAGAGTTGGACGTGGGTATGCATCGTTACAAGACAATATTAATACACCAAAGATTCCGCAATAGCCTAGATAAGATTAACAATGATAGTGTATACTTTAAATAATGAAAATCAAAAAAGGATAGTAAAATGGATTTAATCAAAATATTAGGTAGCTTAATTGCAAGTGGTGCACTCTCTAAAGGTTCAGGTGGAGATGTTTTAGGAAGTATTATAGGTGGTGCTCTTGGTGGATCACAAAACCAACAAACGCAAGGTGGAGGTAGTCTTGGTGATATACTTGGCTCACTTGTCGGTGGTGGTGCACCTTCAGGAGGAAGTAGCGGTGGAGGTCTTGGTGATTTACTTGGCTCACTTGTCGGTGGTGGAAATGCGTCAAGTACTAGTGGTGGTGGTCTTGGTGACTTGCTAGGCTCTCTAGTTGGTGGGTCTGCACCACAAACACAATCTACAGGACGTACACCTACATCTGCCAGTGATTTAGAAGATTTACTAGGGATTGGAAAAAACAACAACTCTGGACTAGGTGGTGCAGGAGGCCTAGGTGGTCTTCTTGGTGGTGCTATTGCCAAACATGCACAACAAAATAATAAAAATGTTCCAAATGTTCCAGCAGATGATTATAGTTTTTTACCACTTGAAACAAATAAAAGAGAGGCTGAAGACCATGCTACACTTATTATTCGTGCTATGGTGAATGCAGCAAAATCAGATGGAAGTATCGATAAAAGTGAACAAGACAAAGTCTTAGCAAAACTTGGTGACATTACACAAGAAGAGATTGATTTTATTAAAAAAGAATTTGCAGCACCTTTAGATGTACAAAGTTTTGTGCGTAGTATTCCAAGAGGTATGGAACAACAGATTTATATGATTTCGCTTATGGCTATAGATTTAGACAAAAACAGTGAAGCGAGTTACTTGGCTGAACTGGCAAAAGGGCTGAATCTACCCACACACGTGGCAAATCAAATACATGACAAATTTGGCATACCTAAGATATTTGCTTAATAGTATGATAAACAATTTTCATTATAACAAATCATTATATAAGGAAAAGTCATATGCCAATGCGTAAAGACATACTACTAAACAACATTTTTTACCCCTCAAAAATACCTTCAAAAAAACTAATGATAGTGCTTCACGGTAGAGGTGATTCTTCTCAGGGTTTTACATGGATGCCTGAGTTTATGAATATGGATGATATGAACTACCTCTTGCTTGATGCTCCATACGAATACTTTGGTGGAAACTCATGGTATGACTTACCGCCTAACCAGCTTATAGGTATAGCTCATTCTTCTAGCATCCTTGCAGATATTTTGGATGGGCTTTTTGAAGAAGAATTTGATGCTTCACAAAGTTTTCTTTTTGGCTTCTCTCAAGGTGCATTGCTTACGTTTGAGTTTGGTGCAAGGTATGAGACGAAACTAGCTGGTTACCTCGCTATCTCAGGGTATATTTATGACCCTGAACTTTTACTCAAAGAGATGAACCCTGAACTTAAAAATGCCAACTGGCTTTGCACACACGGCACAGAAGATGATGTACTACCCTACTCTACTTCTAAAGCCCAAGTAGAAACACTACAAAATGCAGGTTTCAATATAAAATTTAAAAGTTATGAAAAAGTGCATACCATAGCAGAAGATGAACTACACATGATTAAAACATGGATACAAAGTAAATTATAAGGTAATATTATTTGTTTTGACATTTTTCTACTATGATGCTATGAATTAAACTATCATAGGACAGCTAAATGAATAAAAAAGCTTTTATCAAAATAATCATTGGATCATTTTTTGCAACAGGTCTCGTATTTGCTTCAGGAATGTTTACACCTCAAATCAAACCTTATCATATGATGAGTACACAAGAACTACAAGGAAAAGTATAAGAGCTAAGCCTTAAAGGTACACTTCCTTTTGAAATGGGTGTTGAACTTATGCATAGATGGAGTGAAAATAAAATCTAACATCACAGTCAAACCTAATGCTATTTTAGTATACTGAGTACATGACTACATTTCCACACTACCTCACAACACTAGACTACTTACCTTTAAAAAACAGGTTCTTTCCTGCTGAGCTACCTTCTAACTCACTCATGGTTATATTGCATGGGCGTGGTGGTGCATCCAAAGACTTTACATGGATAGCAGAGAATTTTGACTTTGATGATATGCACTACTTAGTACTTGATGCACCTCACCCTTATGAAGAGGGGTATTCATGGTATGACTCACTTGAGAGTATTCAGAACACCTCTAAACTACTCACTCAAACCTTTGACATACTCTTTGAAAAAGAGTTCGATGCTTCCAAAAGTTTTCTCTTTGGTTTTTCACAAGGGGCACTTCTTACCTTTGAATTTGGGGCAAGATATAAAATAGAATTAGCAGGATACATCGCTATAAGTGGTCATGTATATGACCCTGAGCTTCTCGTCAAAGAAACACATACCAAACGTAAAAATGCTCCCTGGCTGTGTACACATGGCACAAAAGATGAAGCACTAGACTTCAACACAGCAAAAAAACAAATAGAGACTTTACAAAAAGGTGGGTTTAACATTGCTTTTCATAGTTATGAGAAAGCACATATCATCAACAAAGAAGAAACGACTATGATTCACCTATGGATAAAAACGCTAAACCTAAATAACTAAGTATCACGCTTTTTTACATACACAGCTTTTCTCTCTTTTGCTAAGTGAAGCATGTGTATTTTTTCTTTGTCTGTTGAACTGTGCCATGTACGCATATCATCTAAAGTACGATAACATCCCATACAGACATCATGTTCATCAAGACAACATTGTCTAATGCAAGGTTTCTGTATGTTTTGTGTCATATTATACAAACCTAAATCCTGTTGCTACTTTCATGAGTTTGCCCTCTTTAAGAAGTTTCACCACATTACGAGAAAAAGTCTCTGGTGTCATACCCAGTAGAGATGCTATTTCATACTGTTTTAAATCTAAACTAAGTGCAGGATTTTTTTCATAAAAATGTAATATTTTTTCTATGGCGGAAGAGGCAATATTAAAATGAATATTTTGTTGTAAAAGCTCCACTTTTTCAAGTAGTGACTGTATAAGTGCATAAGAGGTTTTTCCATCTGTCATAAAAAGTTTTTCAAATGCCTCTATGTCTATTTTTAAAATCATACCATCAGTTTTAAATGTTGCAGATGAAGGCAATGGGGTATGGCGAAGTGTGGCTGCTTCTGCTAAAAGTGCATAACGTTTAAAATATCCGATGACTATTTCGTTGCCTTTGGCATCATGTTTAAATATACTCACAACACCTTCTACAAGAATCATAAGCGAATCACTGGTATCTCCTTCTATAAAGAGAGTACTATTCTCATCATACCGAGAAATACGAGAAATCTTTTCTAATGCTTGAAGTTCACTCTCTTCTAAAGATGAGAACATATCTACTTCACGAAGTATGGTTTTAATCGTTTTATTTTGCATATGAGACTATAACATGAAATGCTTATATATCATTGTATAATAGTATTGAAAATATATTACAAGAGGAGATAACATGATGAATATAACCTACACACTCACACAAAACGAATACCAAGAGGCAGTCTACTATCATTACAAATCAGGGAAACGTCCTCTGATTATCTCTGTATTTTTAGGCTTAGCAACCTTTATGATACTTGTAGGGACTGATTTTTCTAATACACGTGAGGTCATCACCAATATACTCACTGTATTTTTCTCCATCTCATTTTACCTACTGTTTGTACGTATGCTTACCTCATATCAGTCAAAAAAAGTCTATGAAAAAAGCCCTATTCTCTCAGATGAAGTAAGCTTACACATCTCAAAAAAAGGTATACAATATAACAAAAACATAGGCACACAGCTTTTACCATGGGGTAACTTTACAAAATGGAAACAAAACGAGAATGCCTACCTCCTCTATACCAATCACTACCAGTTTAATGTTATTCCAAAAAGAGTGATGACCCAAGAACAGAGAAAAGAATTGGAAAATTATTTAGAAAGATATTTGTAAAAAATATTTTGGGTTAAATAAGTGGCACCGACCACTTTTTATAATAAGCAATAACCCTTATAGATACACCTAAAATAAAAATAGCCACAGTGGTATAAAACCCTTCCACATCAAGTATATGAAAGATGTACATCAATGCACCCACTAAAAGTGCCACGGTACCATAAAACCCAGTTTTAAAGACAAAAGGTACTTCGTTGATGATGATATCTCTGGTAATCCCACCACCCACTGCTGTGATAAAAGAAAGTGCTAAAACGCCTGTAAAATTCAGTCCACTTTCAAGTGCTATCATAGCCCCAGTAATACTAAATGAGACCAAACCTATGGAATCTGAAAAAATAAAAAATGCTTTATTTTCTACATTTTGTCGTTTATGAAAGCGAAAAAGTATAAGAAAGAACATAATGACACTCACCATAATTGCGGGCATATCATACGTAAAAGCAAAAGGGGTTCTGTCCACAAACACATCACGTATAATGCCTCCACCAAAGGCGGTAAGAAAAACTGCTATAAGTGTACCTAGAAAATCTAACTTACTTCTTACAGCAACAAAAAACCCAGACATTGCAAACGCTATAGTACCTATGTATTCTGCTACTTCAAACATCAGAGGTCTATTGCATACTTTTTAAGTGTTTCAAGATCGATAAGTTCTAGCATTTTCATATGTGTAGCATGTATGAAAATCTGTGGTGCCATACCATCATGTACCGCTTTTACAAAAGAGTGCCCACCCAAGCACCAACTCTCTCCTGGTTTGACACCTGCAAAGTTATATTGAGGCATAGGGGTTGAAAGGTCATTTCCTACTTTTTTGGAATACTCCAAAAATTCTTTTGACGCATAAATACATACAGCATGCACAGCTGGGTTATGCTTACCTGTGTTACATGAGCCATCTCTATGAAAGCCTGTGAGTGGTTTTAAACTACAAGGCTCTAAAGGTTCGCCTAGTACGTTAATTGATTCATCCATAGTATTTTCTCCATCATTATATTGAAGGTATTATATCTGAATTGTAAATAAATTTTTAGCTTAGGTAGCGGGGAGAGAAAAGAGAAGAAGAAATCCTCTTCTCTTTTTAAATTATTTAGCAGTAATTTGTGTTGCGATTGTTTCTATGTCTGCATCAGAAAGTTTATCCGCTTGACCTTTCATTACACCCTTCATTGCACCACCGTAAGAACCATCTTTATATCCTTTAAGTGCTGTAATGATATCTGCTTTAGACATATCTTTAACGATTTTAGACTTACCTAGTGCCACTTTTTCAAAGTTAGCTCCATGACAACCAATACACGCTGCTGTGTCTACTGCAAATGTTGATGTAGCTGCAATTGCTACTACCGATACTGTTACTAATGTTTTTTTCATGTTTGTACTCCATAATTTTTTTTAATACAAGTTATTATAAAGCATTATCTTAATAAGAGTCAAGTTTGATGATATAATTTACTAAAAATATAATAAAAATCGTCATTATTGTCAATTATCACTATATATCAATCATTTATATTTATGAAAAAATACATTAATATTTACAATTTCTGTACAAACCAGTGAAACTCTCCTTGCATCGTAAGAACCTCTTCCTCATCTAGAACTTCAACCCTTACTACTATACTTGCTCTTCCCTTTCGTTCTATGTGATTTAAAAATTTCTCTTTCATATCTTGTTCCATACTTGCTGTAGCATAAATAGTAGATATAGTTGGATTTTTATATTTGACAGTTGAGCCACGAAGTACGGCAAGTACCTTTCCTTCTAGTTCTGGAAAAGTCTCTCGTAAACAAAGCCCAGACTGTGTCTCTGCCAAGGTAAACTGTGCAGATGCGTGTATAGTATGCATGTGGTTTTGTACAGTATCTGAAGCTTCAAGTTTTAGTGTCTGCCTGTCTTTTTCAATACCTATATGTTTCACAAAAGGGATTTGTGTTAAATGCATGCTAATCCTTCTTACTATACGCCGTCAAAAGTCTACCATTTCTAAAAAGTGTCAAAGCATGCTCAACCCCATCAAATACATCTTTTTGCGTCCATCCCATCTCATAGAGTGCATCTAAGTCATTTTGGGTACACGTTTTACTCTCATAGATGACTTTAAGGGCATGCCTAGCCAAGGCTTGATGTTTTTCATCAAATGGTATGGTAGAGATGTCAGCTATCGCATCATCTAGCTCTGTTTGTGTGTACTTACGAGCCAGCAAAAATCTTGTGTTAAATGCTTTACAATAGGCATACTCTTCCTTAAAGGCGATGTGAAGTCGTACAAATCCAAACCAATTGGGGTTGATATGCGGGTGCTTGGCAATACGTAACAACGCTTTGATAAAATCTTCTAAATAATCCGCCTCAATATTACCTAGAAACTCCATCTGTGGTGGCACAGTGCCATAAAATAGTTTTATTTTTTTGTAGAGTAATTCTAGCCTATGGGCTTGGGCTTCATTTTTTTGGTACATAAACATAGTTATCCTTTTGGGTTCAGTAGACTATATAGTCTAGTAAAAGTGTAGAGAAATTTTCTTTAAAATAGACTGAATAGTCTATATGATAATTTTCAGATAACTCACTCTTACCGTATCAAATAGATAATATTTATGTACAACACTCACATTTTCTATACTATAGAGGCTAAGAGGTACAAATTTGCCCTCTCTAGCTTTTGCCCATAACAACAATCCCTTGTAATGCCACCAAGATTTAAAACCAGTGATATGTGTTTGTACATTTTGCACAGTCATCTTTTTTGTTGGTTCAATAATGACTAGGCTACTGTGTTTATTTTTTAGTAAAGAGATGAGTTTTTCTAGGGCTTCTTTTTCATTGTCTACGACACTCAGTAATGAGGTGGCGGAGATAACACTAAATGTTTGGTGTATATTGAAGAGGTTTTCTTTTTTGTACTCAATATGCTTTTGCCCAAATAAAAGAAGTTTAGCAATAAAAAGTGAAAAGGCATTAAGGTCATAACCTACAACCTTGTAGCCTTTTTTCCGTGCTAGTCTTGTTATGAGTCCTGTGCTACACCCAATGTCTGCCCAATGCTCTTTGTTACTTGTGGCAGGGATGTCATCAAGAGCAGTTTGTTGTAAATTTTTATAAAAGTGTTGGTTTTGTAACCATAAAAATATAAAAGTACTCATATTAAAGATCAAAGCTATGGAACATATAAAGTCCTTAATTGTCGAGCGTTTTCTTTTCTTTTGAAAATAGATACAAAAGTATCATAATCCAAGTAGCATTAAACATGGCAAACCCTGAAAGTTCTAATGTTACTGCACCTGTCAAAGTATAGTAGATACCTGCTCCTAGGTCAATAGCCTGAATGAGAATCATGAACTTTATCCATAAGATGTGTTTCATAGGCTCAGATGAGATGTAGATAAATGCCAAACCATAAGCAATAAACCTAGCAGCGAGCATACCCAGTGGGTAAAATATATCAGGCTGTGGCACAGTATGTCCCATAGCTGCTAAAAGAAATGCTGGGGCAAAAAGATAGAGTAGACCCAAGATAATTTGGATGGCTCCAACAACGCGTAGTAAGATGCTTAGCTTTTTCATAATAAAACTCCTTAATGTTTGAGTCTATTATATAAGCAACTAAAAATAAAATCTATCAGTTATCTGGTGTTTTTTAGCAGTTTTGTTGGTATTTTTTAGGTGTAACACCAAACTCTTTTTTAAAACTCTTTATGAACCAGGACAAAGAGTTAAACCCAGAGTCATTACACACATCTGTGACGTTAAGTGTCTTATCTTCTAAAAGATGTTTGGCTTTGTTGAGTGACTTTTGCAGTAACCACTCTTTGGGTGAGTGTGTGTACATTTGTTTAAAAATTTTTCTAAATTGTACTTCGGAGAGTTTACTGGCTTTTATCATCTCTTCTACAGTATGAAAGTTGCCATTTTCAAATAAGTCTTTGAACTTAAATAGACTTTTATCATAAAGTGCTTGAAAGTAAGCGCTTATCTGCTGGGAACTGTTGCTTTGTAAAAGTTGTAGAAATATCTCTTCAAATTTAAGTTTTATGAGTATGGGGTCATCAGACTTTCGCTCTAAATATGTTTTGGCAGAGAGCATAGTTTCATGTAAGGCTTTAGAATCTTCTATGATACACAGCTTCTTTGCTTGTATAGACTTGCTAAGTGTATTGTGGGTGATTGATGTATATTTTTCAAAAATAGCATATAAAAATGCATCATCAAAGAAAACCATCATACCATCAAAATGTGACTTCTCTAAAGAGAGAACTTCTGACATAAAGTATTGACCACTAGAGATAAACACGCTTTGTCCATCACTGACTGTATAGTCTACATCATCACTATGAATGATTTTACTTCCATTAAAGACATGCAATAACATGTGTTTATTAATTTGTATATGCATTTTTTCAGACTTGTCTCTGTTAAAATAATACAGAAGACTAAAGTCATCGAGTTTTAAAATATCTTTATGTTTTGCAAAGTGGTCAGGAACTTGAATAATCATTCGTCACCTCCTAAATATGTATATTAAGGTTATCAAATACTACTGTTAAAGAGTTGAAAGTTATATACAAATGTAAACAAAACTACTAAAAAACACCATGAAACTGATAGATTGTATTTGATATTTATCCTACAATGAATGTATCAAAAAATGAAGGATTGATAATGAAATATAAAAAGTTTTCTATAGTATTGCTAACAAGTAGCATCTTTTTTTTAAGTGGCTGTGGTTCAAATAATGATAAATCACCAGAGAGCATAGAAGTAAATTCTGCAGCATTATACCCTGAAGGTATTGCTTATTATAGTAAAAATGATCGTTTTTATTTAGGGTCATACCATAAAGGTAAAATCGTCAGTGTAGATACAAAAGGTAATATCTATCCATTTGCTGAAGACGATACATTGGTAACAATTGTGGGAATAAAAATAGATACTCAAAATAACCGCCTTATCGCGTGTAATACCGACTTAGGCTTTGGAACAAAAAGTTCAAATGCTACTATTGGTCAATTGGCTAATGTTGTCGTATATGACCTATCAAGTGGTGAGAAAATACATTCTTATAATTTATCTACACTCTATCAGGGGGGACACTTTATTAATGATTTGACATTGGATAAAGAAGGGAATATTTATGTAACGGATAGTTTCTCTCCTGTTATTTATAAAATAACAGCAACAGGTAAAATGTCAATATTCTCTCAAGATGCACAATTTGTAGTTGAACAAGGTCAATTTGGGCTTAATGGTATAGCCATAAGTGGTGAGTATTTGATAGTGGCTAAATCTGAAGGTGCAAAACTATTTAAAATCCCTTTAAATAATGGAGATGTCGTTCAAGAGATTAGTGTAAACCAAAACCTCAATAGTATTGATGGACTTTTGGTTAATAGTAACAATGAATTATTGGTTGTGAGTAACAACTTTACAGGGCAAGGATACTCTGAAGCTGTATATAAACTTACATCACAAGACAGCTGGAGTAGTGCAAGTGTCGTCGATACATTTAACGTTGAGGGAAATGTATATCCCACAACATTAGCAAGTAAAAATGGCACAATATATGCTAATTATTCTCACTTACCTGCACTTATTTTAGAGCAACCTAATGTTGATGTATTTACAATACAAAAAGTAATTTTTTAGTAGTTATTGTCGCTTGATATTAGACTTTTTAAGGGTGTAATTTTAAAAATACTAAAACACTTATTAGCTATATTTACATCTCATAGCTTTTAAGCCCATCTAAAATATACTGCGTCTGCTTCAAAAAAGATTTAGAAGAGCAAAGGGTAGGAGAAAGAGACAATATACCCCATGTAGCATTGAGCATAAAAGATGCAAAGATATCACTATTGAGTTGTTCATTAAACTCACCTCTGCTTTTGCCTTGTTCTAAAAGAGAAGCTAAACCCTTTTGCATTTGGGTAGCTTTTGCACTCAGCAGAGTGTCAAACTCTTTGTCTGTAGCCGAAAGTTCTACCATAAGTCTATAGAGTGGGCAACCATAGGTAATGAGAGGCTTGTTCTTTGCCACTGATGCAAATGTACTTCGAATAGTTTCGGTCACACCCTTACCCTCTTTTGGCTCAAAATCAAAAAAAAGCTCCATCTTTGGAAAGAGTCGTTCCTCTACCATAGCCAGCACCAACTCTTTTTTACCCTTGAAATGGTGATACATCGAACCCTTGGGTATGCCTGCACGTTTGAGAATAGTATCTACAGAGGTTGCTGTATAGCCGTGAATGTAGACTTCATCAAAGGTAATGTCTAGGAGTTTTTCTCTGGTGGGTTGTTTTTTGTTCATGATGCCCTCTGTCTAAATACTGCCAATATATGCACAGATTTTTCTGTAAGAACATAACATATAGTGTAGCCCTGAAGTATCATATCATGTGCATTGTCATTTTGAATGTATATACTTTTACGACATCGTTCTGGCATAAAACTCAGTGAATCAATAGCTTTTTGTAATTTACGCAAAAATCTTAAAGCCTGTACTTGGGTATCATTGGTAGTGATAAAGTCATAAATATTTTCTAAATCCCACCCTGCTTCAGGCTCTATAATGACTTGATACGACTTCATTTATCAAGAAGTTCTTTGAAAAAGATATCCGCAGGTTTACCACTTGTATTAGTCATAGCATCAAGAGATTTTTGTGCTTTTTCCTGTGCCTCTTCAAAAGTGATAGAAGGATAATCAGACACCTTCACATCAAAAGGAAGCCCACGCTCTTGTACAACCATAGAAGCAAAGACATTCACCGCTTCAGTAAAGTTCATACCCAAAGAAGAGAGTATCTTTTTTGCTTCATTAAAGGTCTCTTCTTCTAAGCGTAGGCTTGTTTGTACTTTAGACATGGGTATCCTTTTTCTTTATTATATACCATTTGGTGTATATTGTCAAATTAATGTATTTGTCTTAATTATATGCTCAAATTTCTTAATCAACACATTGTTTTTAGCACTACTATCATAACTTATGTACAATGCTTGTTTTCTAAGTTTATTTAAAAGTACCAACTCTCCACACTCTATACTCTTCATACAAAAGTAACTAGGCAAAATACTCACTGTCTTTGTGGTATTAAGTGTTTGTAAAATCGCAGACATGTCAGGTAAAATAAACTTTGGGTCAATATTGGGTTGCAAATCAAACAATGCTTTAAAATATGATTTTATATGTGATTGTCCTACATCATAACTTATCCAGTCGTGTGTTAAAATCCATGACCTAGCGTCATGCCAATTCTTAAAACCATTTGAAGGAGCTAATACACCTTTACTTCCTACTAGACAAAGGTTCATGCTCAAGATTGATTCACTATAAATATTAGTTTTTTTCATACCTTCATCACTTATCATCATCTCTATCTTATCACCCAATAGTTGTTCACTAAGCTCTTCGTGTGTACCAAAATGAACCTCTAAGCTAAAAGGTAAGTCAGCCAATTTTTCACTTAATACAGCACTGTAAAATGACAATGGCATACCAACGCGAAGAAGAGCTTGTTTCTCATCTCGTTGTAAAATAAAGTCTTGCGAAACGAAATCAAGCCAGTCAAAAGAATCTGCAACCTTTGTATAAAGTTCATGTCCTTCATTGCTAGCTACCATCTGTCTCGGTGTACGCTCAAATAGTTTTACTTTTAATGTTCTTTCTAGTAGTGCCAATTGTTGGCTAGCTGCTGGTTGAGTGATATCACAGAGTACAGCTGCCTTCGAGATAGTGCCTGCACGGTATATAGCGATAAATATTCTGTAAAGTTCTGTATTAACCATAAAATTTTTTATACCTTTCTATTAAAAATATAATTTGACATTATACCAACTTCTTTATTATAATGCTACTAAGACGTCTTAAAAAATATACTAAAAGGAAATATTATGAATACCGTTATTGCTATTCTTATCATCGTTACAGGCTCGTCTACCATGAAAAGTGGAGACAAAACAGGTGTATGGCTAGAAGAGTTTGCCGTACCCTATATGAAATTTAAACAAGCAGGTTTTGAAGTAACTGTCACTACCATAAATGGTGGTAAGGTCCCTATAGACCCTTCGAGTCTTGAAGGTAATAAACCAGAATGGAAAGATGCTATAAAGGCTTTAGAAAATGCACAAAAATTGTCAAGTATAAAAACAGACAACTATCAAGCAGTCTATGTTCCAGGTGGTCATGGTGCCATGTTTGACTTAGCTGATGATGCATTGGTAAAAACGACACTAGCTTCTTTTGCAGATACAAACAAAATTGTCTCTGCCATATGTCATGGACCAGCAAGCTTAGTAGATGTCAAACTCAAAAATGGCAAATACATCGTTGAAGGTAAACAACTCACAAGCTTCACGAACAAAGAAGAAACAGAAGTTAAGATGGTTGAAAAGATGCCATTTGCATTAGAGAGTAAACTTGTCGAACAAGGTGCAAATTTTATTGCTAAAGATAACTGGGCTGACAATGTGGTAGTTGATGGAAACTTAATCACAGGACAAAATCCTACGGGAAGTGCTAAAATTGCTGATGTTATCATTGAACATTTAACTAGGAAATAGAGATGAATAAAAATATAATTTTGATTTTGTTATTTACTAGTTTACTAAACGCAGATGTAAATATAGTAAGAGATAAGGTCTTAATGAAGCAACAGTTAATAGAAATTTCGGGGAAAACAAGTAGATATAATCATGAGGAATCTTTTCCTCATGATTATTTTCTAATTCCTAAAAATCTTCCTTATGCTTTTAAGATAGTTCTTTATCATCCAAAGAGTTCCGAATTAGGATTTTCAAAAAAGAAAATACAAGCTTTTGTAGACTTAAAAGCAAAGACTAAACCAATTGTTTTAAAGAAAGCCAAAATGATTAAAACTTTAGAACTTTCTTTGGTCAGTTTAATTGAAAACCATTCTGGAGAAGTAAAATTGACAGATGATATGAATCGTTTAATTAGTAAAATTGCCATAGAAAAAGCTAAGTTGAGCAAAATACATATTAACTGTATATTGAATGTTCAGAGTTTGTTGACAAAGGAAGAAAAGAAAAAAATTAACTTATTGCTTAATAAAGATGATAGCTAAAACTATCATCTTATAGTAATGACAAAGCTTTTTCAAATATAAAAAGGAAAAAAATGATACATAATATTACCAATGATCTCAAATGGAGGCATACGGTTAAAAAATACAACCCCAATAAAAAAATACCACAAGAGCATCTAGATGTACTCTATGAAGCCATGCGTCTTTCTGCTTCATCTATAAACTCACAGCCGTGGAAATTTATAGTGATTAGTTCTGATAAAGCTAAAAAACGTATGTATGATACATTTGCAGATAAATATCAATTTAATCAAACGCATGTATATGACAGTGATCAAATAATACTTTTTGCTCATAATCCAAAATACACAAGGGAAAATTATGCGAAAGTAGTAGATAAAGGTATTAAGGATGGACGCACTCCATTAGCACAAAGAGACTCTGCCTTCGGTGCATTTGTTTTTGCACAGATGAATACAGATGATAATGGAGATACATCTGCATGGACAAAAACACAACTCTATTTAGCCTTTGGTAATACTTTGCACACGTTAGCACGCCTAAAAATCGGGTCTACCTCTCTTGAGGGCATAGATAGTAAGTTGGTTAATGCTACATTTAAAAAAGAACTAGATGGTTATAGATGTGAGTTAGCACTAGCTATAGGCTACTCAGATGAAAAAGATGATTTCAATAGCAAACTACCTAAGTCTCGTAAAAATTTAAAAGATATTTTTGTACATATTTAGTTCATATTACATATTACTAATTTACTCACGGAATCTATAAAAATTATGAGGTACGTTTAGAGGCTAAGCAGGAAAAAATGCAGAAGGAGAGCAGAGAATCTTTGTGTGATTTGTCTATTGTATGAAAATTGTTTCATTTTATTCTTCTTTTGATTTTTATTGGTGATGCAGTAGTAGGTTATTTTTTCATAAAAGTATTATAGCACTTTTATAGCTTCAACCCTCAACCGTACATAATCCAAAATCCACCCCTCTTCTGTACTATAAATTGTCTCGACTAAAATATCACGACACTCACTTTTAAACACCTCAAACTGCTCTTTGCTCAAATGCTCCGTAATCCCATTGGCAAAGATATCTAACCAATGTACGATGTCATCCATCGGTGTAGGTCGAGGTATTAACGCTATGTATCTTACTTCAAAACCTGCTGACTCTAATAACGCTCGATACTCTTCAGGGCTAGGAAAATACCATGGATTTTCAAATGCTCCAAACTCTAGATGATTATCAAAGACTTGTTGCATCGCTACTACCACATGATGCATATTGCCCACACCCCCAAACTCTGCGACAAACCGCCCACCATTTTTAAGGGATTTTGCTATGTTTTCTACGGCACCCTTGGCATCTTTGAGCCAATGTAATGTCGCATTGGAGAATACAGCATCAAATTCATTTGCATAGGGCAATGCTGTGACTGAACCTACATAGGCTTCTATCTCTTTAGTCTTACAAGCCTCTATCATCTCGGCACTCATATCGACACCTACTACCTTAGCACCATACTTTTCTATCTCCACAGCTAAAGTACCATCTCCACACCCTGCATCAAGTATGCGTTCACCCTCTTGTGGGTCTAACAATGCCACCACAGGTAATGCCAATTGCGATACAAAGGCGGTGTGTTTGTTATACTCTTTTGGGTTCCATTGGTTTGTCTCTTTGTCTGTTTCTATTTTAGTACACAAAATCACACCCGTAGCCCAATCCATCTGAGTCATATGTAAATCATCTCTGCACTTTAAAGTCTCTATCAAGGCATCGACCTTTTTGTCATGCCCCTCTGGCCAATTTGGTTGTGGTAACATATCATCAATCATATACATACCCCCTACCCGCAATAATGCTAAAGCCTCATCTAAATAATGGTACTTCCCTGGCCAAGTATCTGCAAATATGAAATCTATACTGTTTTCTTCTATCTCATCTATGACCTCTTCGCCTAAACCTACTCTAAAATCTATACGGCTATCACTACCCAAGTATTTTTTGGCAATCTTTACCAATCTCTCATCATTGTCAACAGTAACAAGATGACTCTTTTTATCCATACCATACGCTATCCAAGCAGTAGACAATCCACTACCTGTTCCCAATTCTAATATCTTGGTATTTGCTTTACTCGCCACCAATGTAGCTAAAAATCTACCTACTAAGGCATCTGATGTTTGGTCAAAACCTATGGCTTTTGTCTCTTTTTTTATTGTGTTTATTATCTTGTTTATATTTTTCATTTTTTCTCTTTACATAAATAATCTATTAATCAAGGACAGAACTATCCTAAAACATTGTTAAAGCTAGTCATCCAATCAAGGAATCTATAAAATGTGTGAGGTACGCTTAGAGACTAAGCAGGAAAAATGAGAGAAGGAGAGCAGAAAATCTTTGGGTGATTTGTGTGGTGTATGAAAATAGTTTCATTTGGCTCTCCTTTTGGTTTTGTGGCTATAATTATAATCTAAAATAGATAAAGGCTACCTAGATGAACAACAACTTTACAAAAGCCATGGACTTCAGACATGCATGCAAAGCATTTGATGAGACCAAAACCATAACTGACGAACAAATGCATTACATTTTAGAAGCAGGACGTAAGTCACCCTCCTCTTTTGGGATGGAAGGGTGGAAGTTTTTGGTCATTACCAACGAAGCACTCAAAGTCAAACTACGACCACACTGCTGGGATCAAATACAAGTTACCTCTTGTTCCCATCTGGTTGTAATCTTAGCAGCCATAGAAAATGTCAAGCCAAGTTCTGGAGAACCTCTAAAAAGGTTTGCAAGGCGTCCATTAAGTGATGCACAAAAAGATGGGTACATAGACCTCTATAGTAAACATTTATCCCATACCCTAAGCACAGACGAAAATATTTATCACTGGACAAGCAAACAAACCTACATCGCCTTAGCCAACATGATGACTGCCGCTGCCTATATAGGTATAGATTCTTGTCCCATAGAGGGATTTGAAAAAGAGAAGGTAGAAGAAGCACTAGACTTAGATACATCTAAATGGCAAGTATCTGTGGTAGTACCTTTTGGGTACCGTCTCAATGAGCAGTCAAAACAATTGAGACTCCCCTTTGATGATTTGGTGGAGTTTATCAAATAGTTTTTAAACTCCAGACACTATAACTCTCTACAAAAAGGATACAGATGAACCTATATACCCTACCCCAATCCCTTTATGGATTAGATGGCATTAAAGAGATACTTTCCCTAGAAAACAACGCCATATTACACAAAAAACTTAACAAAGATTTAGTCAATAATGAAAAGCTCATTACTGCACATTCTATGGTCTATATCATTAACGGTACGGTGCATATAGATACCTATGATGGAGAAGAGTTTGTCGTGAGTAATGGTGAGATGCTCTTTATGCCTCGTGATAGCTATGTCATTTCTGACTTTCTTAAAAATGGTCAAAATATGGAGGTCTATCTACTCTTTTTTGACCATGATATTATGTTAAAATTTTTAGAAACTGTCGAAACACCCTTAGAAAAAAAATCATCTATCTGTAGATTAGAGGTCAATAAAAATATACAGCAGTATTTTAAAAATATAGAAGCGATGGACTTTACTACACCACATAACAGACAACTCCTTGAAAGTAAACTTTTAGAGTTTTTACACCTACTCACCCAAAAGGACACTATCAAATTAACACTAAATACTTCAGAACGTGGCAAACAAAAAAGAGAGATAGACGAACTCATGCTAAAGCATTATGACAAAGATATATCTATCGCCGAATTTGCAGCACTGAGTGGACGAAGCCTCTCTACTTTTAACCGAGAATTCAAACAAAAACACGCTATCTCTCCTAAAAAATGGATAATCAAACGCAAGATAGAACAAGCCCATACACTACTCACAGAGGGTATGAGTGTGACAGATATTGCTTTTGAGATTGGGTATAAGAATGTCTCTAATTTTATCAAGGCGTATAAAGAGAGGTATGGACAAACACCCAAAGCAATGCAAAAAAATAACCCATAACAAAAAACTGCTACTTTTGACTGTTTACAAGTAGTTTTATCTTTTTTATTCTGACATAATCATCCTATCAAAACCAAAGGATAAAAAATGAAAACAATCATCATCGCACTCTTTCTACTAAGCTCTACACTACTACACGCCAATGAGACTAAAATAGAACAGATACTCAATGCCTACATAAACGCATGGGCAGAACACAATATTAGCAAGATAGATACCTTTTATGCAGAGGATGTAACATGGTATGACTTGGGGACAGATAGCACCGTCA
>Ga0256840_1000713_pt1 | contig 33255 bp, 28 predicted proteins | sample 355202metaG_FD_185969 | JGI IMG/M metagenome (GOLD analysis project Ga0256840, IMG submission 185969) | Hydrothermal vent microbial communities from Mid Atlantic Ridge, Atlantic Ocean - 355-202 | ecosystem: Environmental > Aquatic > Marine > Hydrothermal vents | place: Atlantic Ocean: Mid...
GCTACAACCAAAAATACCTTTAATAAAGCCGCGCTTAAAGCCATATTGAAATGGAAATTTAAACCGCAAGTTGTCGATGGCAAACCGATCGAACGTAAAGCAACACAAGAAATCGTATTTAAGTTGGCGAAATAATGAAATTAGCATTAATAAAAATAATCTTATTAAGCATGCTCCTATTAAGCTTTAATGCTGCGTGGGCGGCTGACAGTGAATATCTGCTAACAGAAAAAACTTATAAAGCACTAAGTGAAGCGCAAGCATTAATGGCGGAAGATAAAAACAGTGCCGCTGAAACTAAGCTAAAAGCATTGCTAGGAAAAGTTAAATCGGGCTCATATGAAATGGCCGTGGTGCAGCAAACCTTAGGCTATTTATATTCATCACAAGAGAAATACAAAAAGGCGAGTGACTTATTTCAAAAAGCGCTTGATTCAAAAGCCTTACCTAAAAAAGTCAGCCATGATTTGAACTATAACTTAGGCCAATTATTGTTAGCAGATGGCCAATATAAAAAAGGCATCGCTTTATTAGAAAAATGGATGAGTTCTGAAAAATCAGCACCAACAAATGCACATGTATTAATGGCCAGTGCTTATTACCGAGTTAAACAATATAAAGGCACAGTGAAACACATTGGCATAGCAATCAAACGAGACAAGTCAGCTAAAGAGGCTTGGTATCAAATGTTGTTATCTGCACATCTGGAGCTAAAACACTATAAATCAGCTATTAATGTATTGGAAAAATTGATTACCCGCTACCCCTATAAAAAAGAGTATTGGAATCAGCTAGCAGGCTTATATTTGCAGCAAAATAAAGAGTTTAGTGCCTTGTCGGTTAAAATGTTGGCGCAGCGTTTAGAGCTAGGTGATACCAAAACCTTAATGAACCTGATTGATATGTATAGTTATTTGCGCATTCCATACAAGTCTGCTCAAATGTTAAAAACGGGTATGAATGATGGTGTGATAAAAACCAACCTGAAAAATCTAAATGATCTTGCAGATAGTTGGCTAGCTGCAAAAGAAACAAAAAAAGCAGCCAGTGTATTAAAGCAAGTAACAGCGTTGGATAGTAGCGGTAAAGCAGACTTAAGATATGGGCGAGTATTATTTGATCTTGAGCAATGGAAATCGGCACAACAGGCCTTATCAAAAGGGGCTAATAAGCTGGGTGGCGAGCAAGCAGGTCAAGCATTTTTATTATTAGGCATGACACAATTTCACCTAAATAATCTGCCACAAGCAAAAAATGCATTCAAAAAAGCAACAGGCTTTGCTAAACAACGTAGCCAAGCAGCTAGATGGCTACAGCACATAAATAACCGGCTCACGGAGCAAAAAAGTGACAAATCGGAAGCAACTCAAGCAGCAACTGGTTGAACACTATCGCTGGTTAAGACAATACGGCTGCAATGACTCACACAGTGGTAATGCCTCATTTCGCTGGCACAATGAAATTTGGGTGACGCCTACGGGGTGTTGTGCTGACACGTTAAAAGAAGAAGATTTAGTTAGATGCCATATTGATGGCACAATGGAAGAAGGGGCTTCATTAGATGCGCCGCTGCATATTCAAGTCTACCAACAAAATCCCAATACCAAAGCCGTTATCCATAGTCATAATCCGCATACAGTGGCGTTAACGCTAACGGGCGATGATTTTGTACCAGTAGATTTTGAAGGGCAATACTATTTTCCCTTCGTACCCGTTATCACCATTCCCTATGAGCACTATGTTGAAAAAGCCCCTAAAGCTGTGGCAGAGGCATTAAAAGATCACAAGGTTGCGATAGTGAAAGGGCACGGTGTTTATGCATGTGCAGAAACGATCAACCTAGCGTATAAGTGGAGTTGTTCTGTGGAATTATCAGCAAAAACTGCATGGTTGGCCAAGCAGATTTAATTATTACAGCAAATAACAAGGAATGTAAGATGAAAAAACTAGCTCTAGTTTTACCTTTGCTACTAATAAATACACTAGCGGTCGCAGACGAACTGCTTAAGCTACAACAAAACCCCAACAACTGGGTGATGCCCGCTGGCAACTACAACAACCAACGCTATAGCCAACTCGACCAAATCAACAAAGACAATGTTGCTGATTTAAAAATGGCATGGTCATTTTCAACCGGTGTATTACATGGCCATGAAGGCAATACGCTAATCATTGATGGCACCATGTATGTGCATACCCCATTTCCTAATAATGTATTTGCCCTAGATTTAAATAATGATGGCGCAATTAAATGGTCGTATAAACCCACGCAAGACGTTGATGAAACAGTTCCTGTTATGTGTTGCGACACCGTTAATCGCGGCCTCGCCTATGGTGATGGCAAAATCTTCTTAAACCAAGCAGACACCACACTCGTTGCACTTGATATGGATACTGGCAAAGTGATGTGGCAACACCAACGTGATGATCCAAAACGTGGCGCAACTAGCACCGGCGCGGCTCATGTATTTAACGACAAAGTACTCGTTGGCATCTCAGGTGGAGATTACGGCATACGTGGTTATATCAAAGCCTACGATCTAAACGGCAAACCACAGTGGCAAGTTTATAACACCGGCCCTGATGCGGAAATGGGCTTTGATCCCAAAACCACCACCTCCATGCTTAAATCCGTAGGCAAAGACTCCTCACTCAAAACGTGGCAAGGCGATCAATGGCAGATTGGCGGCGGCACCACATGGGGCTGGTTTTCTTATGATCCTGATTTAAATTTATTTTATTACGGCAGCGGCAACCCATCAAATTGGAACCCCGTGCAACGCCCCGGTGATAATAAATGGACATCATCACTATTTGCCCGTGATTTAGATAGCGGCAAAGCCAACTGGGTCTACCAAATGACACCCCATGATGAATGGGGCTATGACGGCGTAAATGAAATCATCTTAGTTGATCAAAAAATCAATGACAAAATGCGAAAAACAGCGGTTCATTTTGATGCGAATGGTTTTGCTTATACGATGGATCGGGTTAATGGAGGATTACTGGTTGCAAATAAATTTGATCCCTCTGTGAATTTAGAAACAGGTTTGCATGAGCGTGTTGTTCAATATTCAACAGATAATAATGGTACAGATGTTAGTATATCAGGTATATGTCCAACATCATTTGGCTCTAAGAATCAACAGCCGGCATCATATTCACCCCATACAGGCTTATTCTATATTCCGACAAGCGATGTGTGCATGGACTATGAACCATATGAAGTGGAATATACATCAGGTCAACTTTATGCTGGTGCGACTACAACAACATTCCAAGCCCCTAGTAGCACTAATATAGGTAAGTTTATCGCTTGGGATACACGTGTTGGCGAAATTATATGGTCTAATTCAGAACGTTTTTCAGTATGGAGTGGTGCTATAGCAACGGCTTCTGATCTAGTGTTTTACGGAACATTAGAAGGTTATGTAAAAGCCTTGGATGCACAATCAGGTCGTGAATTATGGCGTTTTAAAACACCATCAGGCATTATCGGTAATGTAAATACATACCAACATAAAGGTGAACAGTACATTTCAATACTATCGGGAATTAGTAGCCGCGGTGTGTTTGGTATCGATATTCCTAGTTTAAACGGTGATACTTGCCCACCACTTACAACATCTCCATATGACGACTTGGTTAAATGGACAAAATTAGGTAGCATCCTAAGTGTCTTCACCCTACCCAATAAATTCTTAAAATAAACACACATCATTCGTAACGTTTATACTGCTAATATGTCTATGTATTTAAATAAACCCTCGTCATTCCCGCATTTTTTTAGCGGGAATCTTGTATTTAGAAAACAGATTCCGGCTAAAAGCCTACCGGAATGACAATAAATTAAGATGAACTTGCTCATTTATAGCTTAGTTTGGTAAATAATAAAGGATAAAAATGTCATCCCAGCAGTATTTAAGAACCCCTTTATTAACGGGTGATAATATCGAGGCTAAACGTGCTGAAATTGCGGCTTATTTTAATGCTACTTTTGAGCGTTATGAGTCGTTATTTGAAACCTTGGCGAGTGATGATGCTTATTTTCAACAATCCATTCCTCTGCGCCATCCTTTAATTTTTTATTACGGCCATACCGCGACTTTTTTTGTTAATAAATTATTGCTGGCGGGATTAATTGATCAACGCATCGATCCTAAATTTGAATCCATGTTTGCTATTGGCGTTGATGAGATGAGTTGGGATGATTTGGATGATGCGCATTATGATTGGCCGACAGTCGCTGAGGTTAAAGCCTATCGGCAACAACTTAAAGACGTAATCAATAATCTTATAAAAACCGCACCGCTTGAATTACCGATAAACTGGCAAAATCCATGGTGGACGATTTTGATGGGCATTGAGCATGAGCAGATCCATATTGAAACATCATCGGTGTTGATTCGTCAGCAAGCTTTAAATTTAGTGCAAATAAATGATGCTTGGCGACCCTGGACTAAAACAGCTACGGCACCTGAAAATAGCTTGGTAGATATTTCAGCTGGCAAAGTGAATTTAGGCAAAGCCGCTGATGATGCTATCTATGGTTGGGATAATGAATATGGCGCACACACGGCAGATATTAATGCATTTCAAGCCAGTCAATTTTTAGTTAGCAACCAAGAGTTTCTGGTATTTGTAGAAGCACAAGGTTACCAAACAGATGAATATTGGTTAGCCGAAGGCTTGGAGTGGAAGTCATTTTCTCAGGCTACACAACCGACGTTTTGGCATAAACAAGAGCAAGGTTGGCAGTTGCGATTGATGACTGAAATGGTGCCCATGCCCTGGGATTGGCCGGTTGAAGTGAATTATCATGAAGCCAAAGCCTTTTGTAATTGGAAAGCAGAACAGACTGGTTTATCAATACGATTGCCAACTGAAGATGAATGGCAGCGGATCTATAACTTTTCAGATGTGGAGGAGCTCACAACACAACAGGCATCAGCCAATATTCATTGTGACTATGCGGCTTCACCTTGCCCTGTTAATCAGTTTGCACATGGTGACTTATACGATGTGGTCGGCAATGTCTGGCAGTGGACAGAAACACCAATCTATCCTCTTGATGGCTTTCAAGTGCATCCGCTTTATGATGATTTCACCATGCCAACCTTTGATGGACGGCATAATTTATTTAAAGGCGGTTCGTGGATTTCATCGGGAAATGAAAGCCGAAAGGCGGCACGATATGCCTTTAGGCGGCACTTTTTTCAGCATGCGGGCTTCCGTTATGTGGTGGCAGATCAACTTGAGGAACACGCTGTGTCAAATTATGAAAACGATAAAATGTTATCGGAATATGCCGAATTTCATTATGGTGACAGTTATTATGATGTGGCTAACTTCCCTAAAACATTGGCTGAGATTGCCATTGAAGCCATGGGTGACAAACCAGCGGGTAAAGCATTAGATATTGGTTGTGCAGTAGGGCGAGCCAGTTTTGAATTAGCCAAACATTTTGACCATGTTACCGGTATTGATTTTTCAGCACGATTGATTAATTTAGGGGTGCAATTAGCGGCACAAGGTGTGATTCGTTATAGCATTGCCGATGAAGGTGAGTTAATGCTACATCGTGAACGTCGTTTAGATGATCTTGGTCTGGCAGATATCAGCGATAAAGTGGCGTTCTTGCAGGGTGATGCTTGTAATTTGAAGCCACACTTCACTGGTTATGATCTAGTGGTGGCGGCGAATTTAATTGATCGACTTTATGACCCTTCTTTGTTTTTATCAACGGTCCACGAGCGAATAAATTCTGGTGGCGTATTATTGATTGCTTCACCTTATACATGGCTAGAAGAGCATACCAATAAAGAAAACTGGATTGGTGGCATTAAAAAAGATGGTGAAAATGTCAGCACCTTGGATGGTTTGAAAACGGTGCTAGCGGAGCATTTTGATTTAATGCAAGCGCCACAGCAAGTTCCGTTTGTTATTCGTGAAACCAGCCGGAAGTTTCAGCATACTTTATCTGATGTGACGCTGTGGCTGAAGAAATGAGTAATGTAGGTCGGATAAGCGGTAGCGCCATCCGAAAAACATTTACCCAACTGTCGGATGACGCTACCGCTTATCCGACCTACGAGATTTGAGAACTAAACTGTAAAATGACTGACTTTGATCGAATAATAGACAGAACCGGCACATCAGATGTTAAATTCGGCGTGCGTAAAGCTGTATTTGGCACGGAGGATGTAATACCATTGTGGGTGGCCGATATGGATTTAGCTGCTCCTATTGAGGTGACCAAAGCATTAGTCGAACGTGCAAAACATCCCATTTATGGTTATACCCATTATCCCGATTCTTTATTCACAGCAATGCAGGATTGGTTTCAACATCGTCATAATTGGGCGATTGATAAAAAATCAATTTTGATTTGCCCGGGCGTGGTGCCCTCTATGCATGCTGTGATTGAGGCTTTATCAGAAGAGGGCGATGGCATAATAGTTCAGCCGCCGATTTATCCACCCTTTTTTACAGCGGTGACGGATACAAAGCGAAATATCATTGAAAACCCCTTAAAGCTTGAAGGGGGCGAATATCATTTTGATATGGAACATCTTGAACATTGCGCGGCGTCGGGTGCCAAAATATTATTATTCTGTTCACCGCATAACCCCGTAGGGCGTGTGTGGCACAAGCAGGAATTAGAGGCGGTATTAGATATTGCTCGTCGGCATAAATTAATCATTATTTCGGATGAGATCCATGCAGATCTAATCTATCCAGAATATCATCATATTCCCTTAGCGACATTAGCTAATGATGTGACCGTTATTACTGCTGTATCGCCGAGTAAGACCTTTAATATCCCGGGCTTAGGTTTATCTAGCCTTGTGATTAATGATCGCCAACATTGGATAGCCGTGAGAGAGGTATTTGATCGTCTACATATTAATGCGATTAATCCATTCAGTATCACGGCGTTTGAAACAGCCTATTGTGAAGGTGAACAATGGCTAGATGAGCTGATGAACTATTTGGATGAAACTCGGCGACAAGTCGTTGCTTTACTTGATGATAAAGCGCCAAAAATAAAAGTGATACAGTCACAGGGTACTTATTTATTGTGGTTGGACTGTCGAGAGCTGAATTTAACGGATGATGAATTAAAAGACTTTTTTGTTAAGCGGGCTAAAGTGGGCCTAAACCCCGGCATTAGTTTTGGTGAGGTCGGTTCGGGATTTATGCGAATGAATATTGCAGCACCAAGACAAGTGGTATTGGGTGCGTGTGACGCAATTGTTAAGGTCGCTGATGGACATTGAACAACCCGTTTTATTAAAACCAATCGCAATTAGGGTTATTATTGCGATTGCGATACTCTGGCTAATTAAAGGCCTACAAATTGCCTTCTCGTGGGATTTGGGTGTGTACGGCGTGTTTCCTCGTTCTATTGATGGTTTGATGGGAATCATCACTGCACCGCTTATCCATGGCTCATTTGAACATCTTTTTTCTAATACCTTAGCGTTGTTTATCCTAACAACCGCTTTATTCTATGAATATCCAAAGTCAGCAAAATGGACGTTTATTATTATCTATTTTGGTTCGGGCTTAGGTGTTTGGATATTTGCACGTGAATCGTATCATTATGGCGCGAGCGGTTTAACGCATGGCATGATGTTCTTTTTATTCTTAATCGGTATTTTACGGCGCGACAAACCCGCAATGGCGATTGCGATGATTGTCTTTTTTCTTTATGGCAGCATGGTATGGGGCGTATTACCCACCAAAGAAGAAATATCATTTGAATCACATTTATTTGGTGCTCTAATGGGCGTTTTATGTGCCATTATCTTTAGGGGTAAAGAGCCTAAACCGCCGGAAAAGAAATATAGTTGGGAAATTGATGAAACTGAAATTGATGGCGATATAAATAAGCCGCTCGAAATGGACTGGAATGATGAACATAATAAATAAAAAATCGGGAAGTTTTTCTCTATAAGTAGCTGTAATAGCTAGGTATAATGGCGATGGTTAAGGATTTAATTCAACAGCGGAGAAATAAAAGTGGCAGATGCAATTGGTAATGCAGCAGGTGTATTATGGAAATATCTAGATAAAAATGGTGCGAGTAGTGCAACTAAAATTGCTAAAGAAACAAAGCTTGATGCGAAACAAGTACAGCGTGCAATTGGTTGGTTGGCTCAAGAAGGCAAGTTAGTAATCACAACAAAAGGTCGTACAGAAACTATTTCTTTAAAATAGAACTTCTAGGCGAAAGAATATTAAAAGCCCTTGTAGCATGAATTGCTACAAGGGCTTTTTATTTTCTATTGTTCGAGTGTTTTACGAATTGTAAACGCACCACGAATATCGCCTAAAGAAAATCCTGTAGCTTGATCTTCTGGGTACAATTCACTCAAAGAAGTTTGAACAGGTTCGGCAATATTACTGCCGTGGCATTTTAGGCATACCGCACCAGTAGGAATTGCTTTCATCATTCTCAATTCTTGGCTGTCACCGTTTGTTACTTTCTCACTAAAAGTAAGTGTTTTAATTTCTTCGCCAGCTTGTTTACGCACTTCAAATTCATTAAGTACTTTCCGCTCCCAACAATCTGCTTTATTATCTGGGTTACGTACTTTTAAGCTAGTTCGAGCAATCTCAAAACCATATTTTTCAGATAATGTTGCCGCTATAGTTGGCGCAACTTGATTGCACACTTGAATAGCTTCCGTTGGGCCGCCTGATTTCATAGCACCAACGAGTGCACTTTTCAATGTGGTAGCAAATTCTTTAATAGCTGCTTTACTTTGCATCTGAAATTCTTGTTGTTCATTCGCAATAACAGTATGAGATGTCAAGCCAATCAATGCGCATGACAGAATCATTAATTTTTTCATTTGAAACTCCTAGTCGAAAGCATGCCCAGCTTTTTTGCCTGCTGCTTTTAACATTTTAGCTAAAGGGCAGAAACCAGTGAACGCTGCTTGAAATAAATTAGCACCCACAAAAGCAGTTAACCATAACCAGTTAACGCTATGGAATTGAGAAAGTACAAGGCTTATTAAAATCATCCCACCCGCAAAGGCAAGAACAAGTCGATCAATATTCATTTGAATCTCCTAAATTAGTATTTTCTAATATACCCTATATTACTATAGTTAAAAGCGCTGTCAATAGAAATAACGCAACACCAACTTATATTTTTGCAATAGCCTTGTGCTATAGGCTTTTATCCTGCTACTCTCCATTAGATACAAAATTAATCACATAAATAATTGCTAATGACAAATGAATACGATGCCTCGGCGATAGAGGTTTTAACAGGCTTAGAACCGGTGCAAAAAAGACCGGGCATGTACACTGATACCACACGGCCAAACCATTTGGCACAAGAGGTTATCGATAACAGTATTGATGAGGCTGTGGCTGAGTATGCCACTCAAGTTCAAGTAATCTTGCATGCCGATAATTCGCTAGAAGTGATTGATAATGGGCGTGGTATGCCGGTGGATATTCACCCTGAAGAGGGCGTATCAGGCGTTGAGGTTATTCTTACGCGTTTACATGCCGGCGGTAAATTTTCAAATAAAAACTACCAATTTTCAGGCGGTTTACATGGTGTAGGTGTTTCAGTGGTCAACGCACTGTCGACACGGTTAGAGGTCAAGATCCGTCGTAATGCAACTGAATATGCCATTGCATTTGAACATGGTCTTAAAGTAGAAGATCTTCATGAAATTGGTACTGTGGGCAAGAAAAACACGGGTACAACAGTACGTTTCTGGCCGGATGACTCTTATTTTGATCTGCCGAAATTTCTCGTTTCGCGCTTACGCCATGTTTTAAGAGCCAAAGCTGTGCTTTGCCCCGGTTTAGTGGTGACTTTTACTGATTTAACGGGTGAAGAAAAAATAGAGGATCGATGGTGTTATGAAGATGGTTTAAATAGTTATTTAAGCTCGATGATGACAGATCAACCTTGTGTGCCGACACAACCTTTTGTCGGTCATATTGAGGGGGATGGCGAACAAGTTGATTGGGCATTAATGTGGCAAGAGGAGCTGGGTGAAGAATTGGCTGAGAGCTATGTCAACTTAATTCCAACGGCACAAGGCGGTACCCATGTAAATGGGTTGCGTACAGGCTTATTAGATGCTCTGCGGGAGTTTTGTGAATTTCGTAGTTTAATGCCACGGGGTGTCAAATTATCTGCAGAAGATGTATGGAGTCAGTGTTGTTATGTGCTATCCGTTAAACTGCAAGATCCACAATTTTCAGGGCAAACTAAAGAGCGACTATCATCTCGCCAATGTGCGGGTTTTGTATCGGGTGCTGTTAAAGATGCCTTTAGTCTTTGGTTAAATCATCACACAGAAGACGGTGAAAAAATTGCCGAGATTGCGATCAGCAGTGCCCAGTCGCGTTTAAAACAAGCGAAAAAGGTAGTGCGAAAACGAGTGCAATCTGGGCCAACATTACCGGGTAAATTATCCGATTGCTCTTCACAAGATGTGACGCTGACAGAATTATTTTTAGTGGAAGGAGACTCTGCCGGTGGTAGTGCTAAACAAGGGCGCGAACGAGAGTTTCAAGCGATCATGCCACTACGAGGCAAGATCTTAAACACCTGGGAAGTAGATTCTAGTCAGGTGTTAGCTTCGCAAGAGGTGCATGATATTGCGGTTGCTATTGGTGTCGATCCCGGCTCGGATGACCTATCAGGGCTACGTTATGGAAAGATTTGCATACTTGCTGATGCCGACTCCGATGGTGCCCATATTGCCACCTTATTATGTGCATTATTTGTAAAACATTTCCGCCCCTTAGTTATAAAAGGACATATTTGTGTCGCCATGCCACCTTTATATCGTGTTGATGTAGGCAAACAAGTGTTTTATGCGCTGGATGATGAAGAGCGTCAAATTATTCTCGATCGCATTGAAAAAGATAATATAAAAGGCAAAGTGAATGTGCAGCGTTTTAAAGGGCTGGGTGAAATGAATCCGCTACAATTAAGAGAAACCACAATGGCACCGGATACGCGTCGTCTTATTCGTTTAACAATTGATGATGACGATGTAGCAGATGATGAAAGTTCATTGACTGATGAAGCAATGGATAAGTTATTAGCAAAAAAACGTGCAGCTGATCGTAAAGAATGGTTAGAAGATCAAGGTGACTTGGCGACAGTATAAATATGAGACGAGATAAACAATGACTTCAGCAGTAGATGATTTAGAACGGCTACCCGTTCGAGAGTTTACCGAAAAGGCGTATTTGGACTATTCCATGTACGTTATTTTAGATCGAGCCTTACCAAACGTGGGTGATGGTCTAAAACCTGTTCAACGCCGTATTATTTATGCGATGTCAGAGCTGGGATTAAGCTCTGTCTCAAAACACAAAAAATCTGCGCGTACTGTCGGTGATGTATTAGGTAAATATCACCCACATGGCGATTCTGCTTGTTATGAAGCAATGGTATTAATGGCACAGCCATTTTCATATCGTTATCCTTTAGTAGATGGTCAAGGCAACTGGGGGTCAATGGATGATCCTAAATCATTTGCGGCGATGCGTTATACCGAATCAAAACTCACGGCCTATGCACAAACCTTATTGGGTGAATTAGCTCAGGGTACAGTTGATTGGGTGCCTAACTTTGATGGCACGATGAACGAGCCTGAGTTATTACCTGCTCGCTTACCCAATATATTATTAAATGGAGGTAGTGGTATTGCAGTAGGTATGGCAACCGATATTCCGCCTCATAATTTACGCGAAGTAGTGAATGCTTGTTTGCAATTACTGAAAAAACCAACCACCAAACTTGAAGCATTATTAGAAGATGTCAAAGGGCCTGATTTCCCCACGGGCGGTGAAATAGTTTCTTCGCGAGAAGATTTAAACAAAATCTACACCACAGGTCATGGCAGTGTGCGGCAACGGGCTTGTTATGAGAAAACTAAAGACGGTGAAATTATTATTAATGCCCTGCCTTACCAAGTGTCAGGTGCAAAAATAATCGAGCAAATTGCTAACCAGATGAATGCTAAAAAACTGCCAATGGTTGCCGATCTTCGTGATGAGTCGGATCATGCACAACCAGTGAGATTAGTGATTGTACCGCGCTCAAATCGTGTAGATATTGAAGGTTTGATGTCACATCTATTTGCTTCAACCGACTTAGAAAAAAGCCATCGCGTTAATATGAATATGATTGGTTTAGATGGTCGTCCACAAGTTAAAAACTTGAAAGATATTCTCACCGAATGGTTAGTGTATCGAACGACAACCGTTCGCCGCCGCCTGCAATATCGTTTAGATAAAATTATCGATCGCATGCATGTGCTTGAGGGTTTGTTGGTTGCTTATCTCAATATTGATGAAGTCATTCATATTATTCGCACAGAAGATGAGCCTAAACCAGTTTTAATGGAGCGTTTCGGCATAACTGATCGCCAGGCTGAAGCTGTTTTAGAATTAAAGCTACGTAATTTAGCCAAGTTAGAAGAAATGAAAATCCGTGGTGAGCTAGACGAGCTTGCCAAAGAGCGCAAATCACTAGAATTATTATTAAGCTCTGATACACGTCTAAAAACACTTATTCGCAAAGAAATCACTGCTGACGCTGAAAAATTTGGTGACGATCGCCGCAGCGCAATTGTGCAACGTCATGCAGCTAAAGCATTAAGTGAAAGTGAGTTGTTACCAACAGAGCCGTTAACTATAGTGTTATCTGAAAGTGGCTGGGTTCGAGCGGCAAAAGGTCATGATGTCGATGCTGAGGCACTCAATTATCGCACGGGCGATCGTTATATGCTGTCCGTCAATGCACGTAGCAATCAGCAGATTGTATTTTTAGATTCTACAGGTCGAAGTTACTCCATTCCTGCCCATACTCTGCCTTCAGCACGAGGCCAAGGAGAACCGCTTAGCGGTCGATTACAAACCCCACCCGATGCACGCTTTGTTGCAGTGATGGCGGGCGAACTAGATAAGCCGCTATTATTATCCAATACGGCAGGTTACGGTTTTATCACTACATTAGAAAATTTATTAGCCAAAAATAAAGCAGGTAAAGCCTTATTTAATCTGCCAGAAGGTGCGGAAATCTTGCCACCACTTTGGATTGAAAATGCTAATGATAGCTTAGCCGTTACTGCTGGAGATGGTCGATTATTAGTCTTTGCAGCCAGCGAGATGCCAAACCTAAATCGAGGTAAAGGTGTACGTTTAATTAATATTCCGCAAGCGCGATTTATCAGCAAACAAGAATACTTACATTCGGTAACGGTAGTGCCCGAAAATAGGAGCCTGACCTTGTTTGCCGGAAAACGTCATTTAACCTTAAAACCTGCTGACTTAGCCCATTACACAGGTGATCGTGGTAAACGAGGTAATAAATTACCCCGAGGCCTACAAAAAGTGACCAAGGTTGAAGTTGCAGAATAGTAGTTAAGGCTTCCACCCTCAAGTCTTTGATATAGTTGGTGAAATAGTAGGCTCATTGAATGAAAGGATAATGTATGATACTTTCATTCAAAAAAAACAATAAAAAATGAAAGGGAGAGATTTTATGGCTGGGTTGTTTTCAAAGCAACGGATTGTCGCTAAAGAAGGTTTTAACCGTTGGTTGATTGCGCCTGCTGCATTGGGTATTCATTTATGCATAGGTTCTGTTTATGCTTGGAGTTTATTTAACCCAGCACTTGTTGCTCGAATAGGCGTTGTTACCAGTGCCGCAGATGACTGGACACTCAAAAGTGTTGTTTGGATATTCACCGTAGCGATTGTTTTTCTTGGTTTATCTGCTGCTTTTGCAGGTAAATGGTTAGAAAAAGTCGGCCCCAGAATGGTCGGAACAATTGCTGCCTTTTGTTGGGGTGGCGGTTTTATTATTGGCGGTCTAGGCATTGTTTCTGGGCAATTATGGTTGCTCTACCTTGGTTATGGCGTGTTAGGTGGTTGTGGTTTAGGCTTAGGATATATCTCTCCCGTTAGCACATTAATTCGATGGTTCCCTGATCGCCGAGGAATGGCAACAGGCCTCGCTATTATGGGGTTTGGCGGCGGTGCAATGATTGCCAAATTTATGATTACACCTATGATGAAGTCTTTCTACCGTGCTCCAGAATATTTGGGTTCATTAGATAGTGTAAATTTAATAACAGAAGCAGGACGCCGTGTTGTTGAAGTGGCGGGTGAATTGCGAGAAGTTGTCGTAATTGGTGCAAATGATGTGGCAAGTATGCTGGTCTCTGGACCAGAAGGCGTCTATTTAGCTGGAACAGGCAATATCGGTGTGGCACAAACCTTCTTTACTTTAGGTGTGGTTTATTTCGTGATTATGCTGATCGCCGCATTTTCATATCGAATCCCAAAAGAAGGATGGGCACCGGAAGGTTATATTGCTCCAGATGAGTCTAAAAGTATGATTACTGAGCATGATGTGCACATTGACCAAGCATTAAAAACACCACAATTTTGGCAATTATGGCTTATGTTATGTTTGAATGTAACAGCAGGAATAGGTGTTATTTCAGTTGCTAAAACAATGATGAAAGATATTTTTGGTGGCGCATTGCCTGACATAGTGAATCTAGAATTTGCCGCAACCTATGTACTTATGATTAGTGCGTTTAATATGGTGGGTCGCTTTTTCTGGGCAAGTGCATCGGATTATCTAGGTCGTAAAAACACGTACTTTATATTCTTTGGTTTAGGTGCTTTGCTTTATGCTTCTATTCCCTTTGCTGCACAAGCTGTGAGTGTAGAGCCTTCAATAATGTGGCTTATCATGTTTTATGCGGCAACCATGTTGATCTTTACGATGTATGGCGGCGCATTTGCCACAATTCCAGCTTATTTAGCAGATATTTTTGGTACAAAATTTGTTGGCGGTATCCATGGTCGTTTATTAACGGCATGGAGTACGGCGGGCGTGCTCGGTCCACTGGCGATTACATCATTGCGTGAAAGTGCAACAGCAAAAGCAATTCAAAATTTGGTTGATAAAATAGACCCTAGCTCATTCCAAACCGCTTTTGGTGCGGGTGTTGGCCAATTAGAAAGCCTGATGGAAGCAAAAACAGTGACCATAGCAAAATTAATGGAAATAGCACCGTCAGGAACAGTTGATCCAACGCCAAGCTTATATAATCAAACAATGTATTTAATGGCCGGTTTATTGGTTGTGGCATTTATGGCTAATTTCTTTATGAAACCCGTGCATCATTCTCATCATATGTAAAAGTATTTTGTTTTGATTTAGATCATAGAAATAATAATTCTGAGTTTTATTTTTGTGTAGGAGTGGTAAGCTTTATCTATTAAAACAGAGGAGCATATAATGCCATTAACACATCACCCTTTAGTCAAAGAATTTCCAGAATACAAAGCTGAAATCCATGCACTAAAATCAAGTAATAACTATTTCCATCATTTGATGGAGCGCTATGAAGCCATTGATAAACAGATTTATCGAATTCAGAGCGGCGAAGAGCCTACCAGTGATGATTATGTTAATCGGCTACGTAAAGAAAGACTTCATATAAAAGATGAATTGAGACAGATAATCATCGAAAATAAATGATGACTTAAATCGCTAAATGACCTTTTCAGATGTTATTTTGAACTGTACTTTTTTTAAAGATAAATATATACTTTTGTAATGATCCACGGGGCTATCCGTAAATAAAAACATCAATAAAATTGTGTCTATTTAAGGAACTGTGCTTGAGTAAGTAACACCAATTCAAACACTGCATTAACATTTAACTTTAAGAATATGAGAAGTCTAGATGAGCAAGCAGGAAATTAGCACTCGCAAATCCGGTAACAAATTAAAATTACCCCGTGCCGTAGGCAAAGGCCGACAAGTCGACTCTAAGGCGTTAGCTGAAGTTCAGGCATTATTGGGGGATGAATCTCGTCAGAAAGATTTATTAATAGAACACCTCCATAAAATCCAAGATAAATATAAACACCTCTCGGCTGAACATCTGGTCGCCTTGGCGCGAGAAATGAATCTTTCAAAAGTAGAAGTGTATGAAGTCGCCACGTTCTACCATCACTTTGATGTGGTTAAAGAGGGCGAAACGCCACCACCTGAGTTAACAGTGCGTGTGTGCGAATCATTAACCTGTAGCATGAAGGGTTCAGAAAGTTTAGTTAATTCATTAGAAAATACATTAGGTAAAGATGTTCGTGTTCAACGTGTTCCTTGTGTTGGCCGCTGTGAAAAAGCGCCAGTAGCTGTAGTGGGAATGAATCCGATTGAAGAAGCCGATGTTTCGAAGGTGGAAACAGCCGTTAAAAACAACAATATCGAACCAGAAGCATTACAGCCCATTGAATATGAAGCTTATCGGGAAAACGGTGGCTACAACACCTATCGTATGTGTAGGAATGGCACCTATGATATTGATAAGGTGCTAGATTCAATGGATGACTCAGGTTTACGCGGTTTGGGTGGTGCGGGTTTCCCAGCTGGCCGTAAATGGCGCATTGTTCGCGGTATGCCAGATCCAAAATTAATGGCCGTTAATATCGATGAAGGTGAACCAGGTACATTAAAAGATAAGTATTATTTAGAGCGTGATCCACATTGCTTCTTAGAAGGTATGTTAATCGGTGCATGGGCTACAGGTATTGATGAAATTTATATTTACCTGCGTGATGAATATGCTGCCATTAGAAACGTGCTTGAAGTTGAAGTTGCTAAATTAGTGGCTAATCCACCGGTTGAAGATATGCCAATTATTCACCTTCGCCGTGGTGCGGGTGCTTATATCTGTGGCGAAGAATCAGCGATGATTGAATCGATTGAAGGTAAACGCGGTATGCCACGTTTACGTCCGCCATTTGTAGCTGAAGTGGGTTTGTTTGGCAGACCAACGCTAGAACACAATATGGAATCGTTGTATTGGGTGCGTGATATTTTAGAAAAAGGGCCCAGTTGCTTAACCGACCATGGTCGAAATGGTCGTGTTGGTTTGCGTTCATTCTCAGTCAGTGGTCGCGTTAATAAACCGGGCGTACATCTTGCTGATGCCGGCATCACCATGATTGAATTAATTGAAGAATATTGTGGTGGAATGGAAGAGGGTCATCAGTTTTATGGTTATTTCCCCGGCGGCGCATCTGGCGGTATCCTGCCTGCATCACTAGGTAATGTGCCGTTAGATTTTGATACCTTGCAAGAATATGATTGCTTTATTGGTAGTGCAGCGATAGTTGTATTCTCTGACCAAGATAAAGCGCGTGATTTAGCCGTCAATGCAATGAAGTTCTTTGAAGAAGAATCCTGTGGGCAATGTACGCCATGTCGTGTCGGTACAGCTAAGGCGGTTACCTTGATGGAAAAACCGCAATGGGATGAAGATTTATTAGAAGAATTATCAGAAGTGATGATTGATTCGTCTATTTGTGGTTTAGGTCAAGCCGCGCCAAACCCTGTTCGCAGTGTGATGAAATACTTTCCAGATGAATTAACAAAAGAGGGGGCGAAATAATGGCTATTAATCCTGAAGAACTAGCAAGCCCAATCAACTTCTCATTAAATGGCGAAGCGATCACCGCAGGAGCAGATGAAACTATTTTAGATGCAGCCAAGCGTAATGGTGTTGAAATTCCACACTTATGTTATTCCGAACGCCAAGGCTCAGACGGTAACTGCCGTGCATGTGTAGTTGAAATTGATGGCGAGCGTGTATTAGCCCCATCATGTTGTCGTGCACCTACAGAAGGTATGACAGTTCAAACGCAAAGTGAGCGTGCACTCAAATCACAAAAAATGGTGTTGGAATTACTCAAGTCTGATGTATCAGAACAGCCGCATACCTTAAATTCAGAATTAGATTATTGGGCGGGCAAATTAGATGTTGGCTTGCCACGTTTTGAAGCACGTCATCAACCACAAGCCGATAATTCACATCCCGGTATCGCAGTTAATATGGATGCCTGTATTCAATGTACGCGTTGTGTGCGCGCTTGTCGTGATGAACAAAATAACGATGTGATTGGTTTAGCCATGCGTGGCACTCATACCCAAATTGTCTTTGATTTAGATGATCCAATGGGTGAAAGTACCTGCGTGGCCTGTGGTGAGTGTGTTGAAGCTTGCCCAACCGGTGCGCTTATGCCGGCAGATGATGTCGGTATGGTTGAACCTGATCGCATGGTTGAATCGGGTTGCCCATTCTGTGGTGTTGGTTGCCAAATGACCTATGCCGTTAAAGATGACAAGATTTTATATGTTGAAGGTCGTGATGGGCCTGCTAACCATGGTCGTTTATGTGTGAAAGGGCGTTATGGTTTTGATTATGTTCACCATCCGCACCGTTTAACAAAACCGCTTATTCGTCGAGATGATGCACCTAAGTCGGGTGATTTCTCAATGGATCCCAATGATATTGACAAGATATTCCGTGAAGCAACATGGGATGAGGCATTGGACTTTGCCGCGGGTGGTTTTAATAAAATTCGTGATGAACAAGGGCCAAATGCATTAGCAGGGTTTGGTAGTGCTAAAGGCAGTAATGAAGAAGCCTATTTATTCCAAAAACTAGTGCGAACGGGTTTCAAAACTAATAATGTTGATCACTGTACTCGTTTGTGCCACGCTTCATCAGTAGTGGCGTTGCTAGAATGTTTAGGTTCAGGTGCAGTATCAAACCCCGTTTCTGATGTTGAAAAAGCAGACGTTTTAGTCATCATTGGTTCAAATCCAACAGTCAATCATCCTGTCGGCGCAACATGGATGAAAAATGCCATGCGTAAAGGCACGAAGCTGATTTTGATGGATCCACGATCCACCGATTTATCTCGCCAAGCTACACACCATGTTGCCTTTAAACCGGGCAGTGATGTACCAATGCTGAATGCAATTATGCACACCATTATTGAAGAAGATTTAATCGATCCAAAATTCATTGCTGAACGAACCGAAGGTTTTGAAGCAATGAAAACACATTTAAAATCGTATTCGCCAGAAACAATGGAGCCGATCTGTGGTGTGCCAGCTGAAACATTGAAAGAAGTGGCACGTTTATATGCGACATCAAACGCTTCAATGATTTTATGGGGCATGGGTGTATCACAACATGTGCATGGCACCGATAATGCGCGTTGCTTGATTTCATTAGCATTAATGACAGGTCAAATTGGCCGTCCGGGTACAGGTTTACATCCATTACGTGGGCAAAATAATGTGCAGGGTGCGTCTGATATGGGCTTGATACCGATGGTATTCCCCGATTATCAACCTGTCGACGATGAAAAAGCACATGCTTATTTTGAAGAATTATGGGGCTGTGAATTAGACAGTAATCCCGGTTTAACGGTTGTTGAAATTATGCATGCGATTCATGATGGTGATTTGACAGGGCTGTATGTGCAAGGTGAAAACCCTGCCATGTCTGATCCTGATGCCAATCATGCGCGTCAGTCTTTAGCTGAACTTGAACACTTAGTTGTGCAAGATATTTTCTTGACTGAAACGGCGTATTTAGCTGATGTAGTATTACCCGCCTCAGCTTATTCTGAGAAAACAGCGACCTTCACTAATACCGATCGTCTAGTGCAATTAGGCCGACAAGCGGTGCCACCTCCCGGTGATGCACGCCAAGATTTATGGATCATTCAAGAAATGGCACGTCGTCTTGGTTTAGATTGGAACTATAAAGACTCTCAACAAGTATTCGAAGAAGTGCGTAAAGCCGTGCCCACCATGGCAGGTATGACATGGGAACGTCTAGAAAAAGATGGGTCGATTGTTTACCCTTGTCTGAAAGAAGGTGATCCCGGTGATGATATTATCTTCACCGAAACATTTGATCGCGGCTTAGGTAAATTTGTACCCGCCGATATTGTGCCACCTGCTGAACGTCCAGATGAAGAATATCCATTTATCCTGATAACAGGGCGCATGCTAGAACATTGGCATACCGGATCAATGACACGTCGGGCAAATGTATTAGATGCACTAGAGCCAGAAGCAGTCGCCACCATCAACCCAATCAGCTTAGATGAAATGGGGGTGAAACCGGGCGAAATGATTACCTTATCAACACGACGCGGACAAATATCAATGATAGCCCGTGCCGATGAGGGCGTGCCAACGGGTGCAGTATTTATGGCATTCTGTTATTACGAAGCGGCGGTGAATGAGTTGTCAAATGCGGCGCTTGATCCATCAGCTAAAATACCTGAATTTAAGTATTGTGCGGTCAAGGTAGAAGCCGGCGGTGAAACAATGCAGTTCCACAGTTATGGTGGTGGGCAAGCTGATAATCAGTTGATGTGATGGGTATGCGATATAGAATCAAGCTGGCTGCCTACTTGATATGTTTGATATGAAGATAGGGACTTTAAAACTACGGCGAGCTGACTGGCAGACTGCTATACATAAAATACAGCAGGTGCTTTGTGTTCAAGTATGCAAATTTCGTGGGGATCGGTCAGGGTCTCATCCAGTTGATTTTTGATATTGTGTTAACTTAAAAAGAGATGGGTGTCTACCACTCACTTTCAAGTAAGTGTAATGGCAGACACCTGATTCTGTATTTTAACAAATCAATGTGAAATTTAGCCTATGGCAACATCAGGGATGGCACTTATTCCCGTGAGCACTAATGTCACATGTTCTGCTGACTCAGAAAAATCAGTTAAGATGCCATTGCGAGAAACGCCCGAGTCTAACTGCCCTACCCAATGGGCTTTACCTACATCATCACTTGGTCGACCTAGGGTATTTTCATAGAGGGCCTCAATATAATCATCATCAGATAAATTCTGACCATAACGGACGCTAAATTCTTGTGACTGCATAAAGAGTTCAGCGATATCATCCAGTTCTGTACCTGTTTTGGCAAGCTCTGTTGCCCAAGCGGCTAAACCTTGTGCATCAGGCGCCCGATTGAAGACGGTATCATAAAGTAGCGTTATGGTATCTTCATCTGAATGCAGTTCATTGCCATCATCGTCACCGTCATTACGGTGTTCGCCACGGTCATGATCATTACTGCTACCAGTAGAGCTACCGCCGTTTGAGAGAATTTGATTGACATGTTCTGCTGATTCAGAGAAATCAGTTAAGATGCCATTGCGAGAAACGCCCGAGTCTAACTGCCCTACCCAATGGGCTTTACCTACATCATCACTTGGTCGACCTAGGGTATTTTCATAGAGGGCCTCAATATAATCATCATCAGATAAATTCTGACCATAACGGACGCTAAATTCTTGTGACTGCATAAAGAGTTCAGCGATATCATCCAGTTCTGTACCTGTTTTGGCAAGCTCTGTTGCCCAAGCGGCTAAACCTTGTGCATCAGGCGCCCGATTGAAGACGGTATCATAAAGTAGCGTTATGGTATCTTCATCTGAATGCAGTTCATTGCCATCATCGTCACCGTCATTACGGTGTTCGCCACGGTCATTGTCACCGTCATTACGGTGTTCGCCACGGTCATTGTCACTATCGTTTCTGCGCAGTTTACTGTGGTCATCATCATATAGTTCGTTGCTTGACATATTTTTCTCCAAAAGTTTGTTTTTACGAATAATTTAGATAAAACTCTAAGAATGCATATTATATTCTTATCCTTAACACAAACTTAAATAGTAGCCAAAAACAAATATCAAGTCAATGCGGGAAAATTCGATTAATTTTTGAAATAGTCGGTTCGTTGAGTGCAGGTATAAATGCTATTATATGAACCAAAATAATTTTGAATAATGCGACGATATGAGAATTTTAATCAGTAATGATGATGGCTATATGGCTGAAGGGATTAAAGCCTTAGCCGATTCCTTGGCTACCTTAGGTGAAATAACGGTTGTTGCACCTGATAGAAATCGTAGTGGTGCCAGTAATTCATTAACCTTAGAAAATCCATTGCGTCTTAATAAATTAGATAATGGTGTGTATCGAGTTGAAGGCACACCAACGGATTGCGTACATTTGGCGATTACCGGTTTACTAGATGATGAACCCGATATGGTGGTGTCGGGCATTAATGCGGGCGCTAATTTAGGTGATGATGTGTTGTATTCGGGCACGGTTGCAGCGGCAATGGAGGGGCGATTTTTAGGCTTGCCTGCGATTGCTATTTCACTGGTGGGCAACGATGCTACCCATTATGAAACTGCGGCATGGGTTGCGCAAAAATTGGTTGCACAATTGCAATCATCATCATTACCTGCTGATACGATTTTAAATGTAAATGTTCCGGATGTTACGATTGACGAGATTATAGGGTTTGAGAGTACGCGATTAGGCTATCGCCATAAAGCGGAACCGGTGATTAAAGAATATGATCCGCGAGGGCGCGCTATGTATTGGGTTGGCCCTGCAGGAGAAGAACAAGATGCAGGACCAGGAACGGACTTTGATGCGATTCGTCGCAAAGCGGTGTCTATTACCCCTATCCAAGTTGATTTAACGAATTATAAGGCGATTGATGGTGTGGCTACATGGTTGAAGGGAGCGTTTTAATGACACCTGATCGTGGCATAGGCATGACATCACAGCGGACGCGTGATCGATTAATAGAGCGACTGAGAGAACAAGGCATTCGCAATATAGAAGTGTTGAGTGTGATGCGAGACTTGCCGCGCCATGTATTTGTTGATGAAGCACTTGCGAGCAGAGCCTATGAAGACACGGCTTTACCCATCGGCCAAGGGCAAACAATATCACAGCCTTTTATTGTCGCTAAAATGACAGAAATACTGTTAGAGGGCAAAGAAAAGAAAAAGGTATTAGAAGTAGGAACAGGATCAGGCTATCAAACAGCTGTTTTATCGCGTTTAGTTGATCGTGTGTTTAGTGTTGAACGTATTGCGCCTCTACAAAACCAGGCGCGTGAGCGTTTTTATTCATTAAAACTAAATAATATAAAGCTTAAACACAGTGATGGTAATTGGGGGTGGCCTGACAATGCACCCTATGACGGTATTATTGTGACTTGTGCACCGGAGACAGTGCCAAAAGAACTGTTAAACCAGCTCGCACCAGGCGGAAGATTGGTTATTCCCGTCGGCGGTGCAGAACAATCGTTACGCGTGATTGATCGTAACGGTAATTCATTTGAACAAACAGAATTAGATGCGGTGAGTTTTGTACCGCTGCTTTCTGGGCAAATTTAGTGGGGCTATTTTCCAAGCTCTACGCCAAGGTGATGGTGTGGTCTCGACATAAATATGCCAGCTATTGGTTAGCACTAGTGAGTTTTACTGAATCATTTTGTTTTGTTATTCCGCCGGATATTATGCTGGCACCGATGACCTTGGCTAAACCAGAAAAAGCGTGGTTTTATGCTGGATTAACCACAATTTCTTCCGTTGTGGGTGGGGTATTGGGCTACTTTATCGGTATGTATGCATTTCAAATGGTTGAACCTTGGCTTATTTCATTAGGTTATCAAGAAGCTTATATTACCGTTGAAAGCTGGTTTTCAGAGTGGGGGTTTTGGGCCATTTTTGTGGCGGGGTTTACACCAATACCGTTTAAATTATTCACTATTGCCGCTGGTGTAGCAAGTATGGCATTTATTCCTTTTGTATTAGGAGCGACAATCAGTCGCGGTCTACGCTATTTTATTGAAGCAGGTTTAATGTGGTGGGGCGGCGAGCGACTTGAAAAACACTTACACACTTGGATTGATCGTATTGGCTGGATAACATTGGCTATTATCGTAATAGCTTATTTTATTTTTAGGCGCTAATGAGAATTGTCTTCATATTCTTAATGCTGTTGTTAACCGCTTGTGGAGGTAGCAAGGCAATTGCTCCTGTTGGCAATCAAGGTTATGCTAATAAAACACCACAGGTTAAATACGCATCATCCAGACCGCCATCAATTTATAGCGTTAAAAAAGGTGACACCCTATATTCAATCAGCTGGCGCTATGGCATGGACTATAAAACGCTCGCTAGGTTTAATAATATTCGTTCACCCTATAAATTAGCGATTGGACAAAAATTACGTTTTAAACCTATAAAAACTGCAAGCAAAGCAAAGCCAAAACCGACTGCAACAAAGCCTAGAACATCAACCAGAAAGCCGGTGAAACCGAAGCCTATAATAAAGCCCACAGCCAACAAAAAACTGACATGGCAATGGCCAACAAAAGGTAAAGTGATTTCAAGCTATTCAAAAAGTGCAACAGGAAGGAAGGGAATTGATATAGCAGGTAAAGCAGGTCAAACCATAGTGGCGGCTGCATCAGGCAAAGTCGTTTATGCAGGAAATGGCCTGCCACGCTATGGAAATTTGTTAATCGTAAAGCATAACGATGTATATCTAAGTGCCTATGCCCACAATACCAAGCTGTTAGTGAAAGAGGGGCAATATGTAAAGGCTGGGCAGAAAATTGCCAGATTAGGTAGCACTGGCACACAACGAAATCAATTGCATTTTGAGATCAGGCGTAATGGTAAGCCTATTGATCCGATGAGGTTTTTACCTAAGCGATAAGCTCTCACGTATAATTGATTGAAATTTTTTGAAATAGGTTAATTTAAGTGTTGGAATTAGGTGCAACAATGCAGCGCATTAAAGAACTCCGAGGTCGTAGTGACGATCTTAGGGGGTATCTTTGACTATGATGTTAAGGCTGAACAATTAATAGAAGTCACACGTGAATTAGAATCATCGGCAGTATGGGATGATCCTGAACGTGCTCAACAATTGGGTAAAGAACGCGTTAGTCTAGAACGGATTGTGACGACGTTATCTAGCCATAGCAAAACTTTAGATGATGCCAAAGATCTGCTTGAAATGGCAGTTGAAGAGCAAGATCAAGATACATTTGATGCGGTACAAACTGATTTAGAAGAATTAGAAAAGGCATTAGAAAAACTTGAGTTCCAGCGCATGTTTTCTGGCAAGATGGATGCAAATAATGCTTATCTTGATATTCAATCAGGTTCAGGCGGCACAGAAGCGCAAGACTGGGCGAATATGGTATTGCGGATGTATTTACGCTGGGGTGAAGCGCAGGGTTTTAAAGTCGATCTCGTCGAAGCATCATCGGGAGAGGTGGCGGGTATTAAAAGTGCAACCATTCATTTTGAAGGTGAATATGCGTTTGGTTTATTGCGAACTGAAACGGGAGTACATCGTTTAGTACGCAAATCACCGTTTGATTCGAACTCAAAACGCCATACGTCATTTTGCTCAGTATTTGTTTACCCTGAAGTAAATGATGATATTGATATTGAGATCAATAAGGCGGATCTTCGGGTTGATACTTATCGTGCCAGTGGTGCGGGTGGTCAGCATATCAATAAAACAGATTCAGCGGTACGTATTACGCATTTACCAACCAATACAGTGGTGCAGTGTCAATCGCAACGATCTCAACATAAAAATAGAGATACAGCGATGAGTTTATTGAAAGCCAAGCTGTATGAGTTAGAATTACTGAAACAGAATGAAGAAAAACAATTAGCGGAAGATGGTAAAGCAGATATTGGTTGGGGTAGCCAGATCCGATCTTATGTTTTAGATCAATCACGTATCAAAGATTTACGAACGGGTGTTGAAACAGGAAATACCCAAGCTGTTTTAGATGGCGATTTGCATTTATTTATAGAGGCTTCCTTAAAGTCAGGGCTTTGATATAATTAATGATTAACCCCTGTCATTCCCACCTAAATTTTAGTGGGAACTTATGATTTAACCGTTAGATTCCGGCTAAAAGCTCACCGGAATGACGATGTTAAGCTAAACCATCCTTTAACCGGAACACAAATGACAAACGAAATAGAACAAGACGAAAATAGATTTATTGCTCAACGCCGTGAAAAACTGGCCGCGTTACGGGAGAAGGGCAATGCCTTCCCCAATGATTTTCGTCGTGATGTGATGAATGCTGAATTAGCTGTTGAATATGAAAACATGTCAGCAGAAGAATTAAAAGAAACACCGCGTCGCGTTAAAATTGCCGGTCGTTTGATGACTAAGCGAGTGATGGGTAAAGCAAGCTTCGCTAATATTCGTGATATGTCAGGCAATATGCAACTTTATGTCAAACGTGATGATCTGGCTGAAGGTGTTTATGCAGAGTTCAAATCTTGGGATCTGGGTGATATTATTGCTGCCGAAGGCACTATGTTTCGCACCCAAAAAGGTGAATTATCAGTATTAGTTGATGATATTCGATTGTTGACCAAATCTTTACGGCCATTACCTGAAAAATTCCACGGTTTATCTGATCAAGAAACACGCTATCGTCAACGTTATGTCGATTTGATAATGAATGAAGTGAGCCGCGAAACCTTTATTATTCGCACCAAAGTGATTGATGGTATTCGTCGATTTTTGATGGCAAAAGACTATCTAGAAGTTGAAACGCCGATGATGCATGTTATTCCGGGAGGGGCGACTGCAAGACCGTTCACCACACATCATAACGCCTTAGATATGCCGTTATTTTTACGTGTTGCACCGGAATTGTATTTGAAACGTCTGGTTGTTGGTGGTTTTGAACGTGTATTTGAAATCAATCGTAATTTCCGCAATGAAGGTTTATCAACACGCCATAATCCTGAATTTACTATGGTTGAATTTTACCAAGCCTATGCTGATTATCAAGACTTGATGGATCTAACCGAGGAAATGTTACGCACTGTGACACAAGATGTATTAGGCTCATCACAAGTGCATTATCAAGGCACCGATTTAGATTTTGCTAAACCGTTTCATCGCATGACGATTATCGAGTCAATTTTGCATTTTAATCCTGATGTGACAGTTGAACAGTTATCGACACTAGAAACCGCGACGGTGATTGCAGAAGATTTAGGCATTCCATTAAAAGACAGTTATGGATTAGGTAAAGTACAAATTGAGATTTTTGAGAAAACAGTTGAACATAGATTGATGGAACCGACCTTTATTACGGCTTATCCAACAGAGGTTTCACCGCTTGCACGCCGAAGTGATAATGACCCATTTGTTACAGATAGATTTGAATTCTTTGTGGGCGGTCGTGAAATTGCTAATGGTTTCTCAGAGTTAAATGATGCGGAAGATCAAGCTGAACGTTTCCAAGCGCAAGTAGCTGAAAAAGATGCGGGTGATGATGAGGCCATGCATTTTGATGATGATTATATTCGTGCATTGGAATATGGAATGCCACCAACAGCAGGTGAGGGCATAGGAATCGATCGTTTAGTGATGTTGTTAACAGACTCTCCATCGATCAGAGATGTATTATTGTTTCCACATATGCGGCCAGAATAAAATACTTAGAAGCTCCTTAAGGGAACTTGCCAAATAGATTTAGGACTAAAGACTGACGAATTAATAATCGCAGGATTTGACATTATGGCTCAAAATTCAAGGGAAAAAAGCAGGCGTAATGATGAACGCCGTAAAAAAGAAAATCGAAAGATAAAACATGCTTTCGGTAGCCCTGAGTGGATTGAAGAAATTAAAAAGCACTATTCAATGTGGCCGAAAGAAGATCGTCGCACGCAAGATCGCCGTAATGAAGACCGTAGAACTCAAGATCGTCGAACTGAAATTCGCGTAGAGAGCACTTCTTCAAAGAAATTAGCGAAAAAAGGGGTTGGCTTATTAACAGAAGAAGAGAAAAAAATGCTTAACGAGTTAACGTCACCGAAGAAGTAATATTAGCCTCCGAATAAGGCTAAGGCCTCAGCATATTCCTCACTGTTTTCATCAAGCTCATCTACATCCATTTCAATGTCAATATTAAGCGTTTTAAAGGCTTGGACTTTTTCTAAGGTGCTCGCATCCAAAGCTTTATCAGTATTAAAATGACTTTGTAAATTAGCAACCTGAACAATATCAACTAAGCTGGGAGAGCTATTTGCAGCTCTATCAAGGTCATTATGGCCTGCAGCAACGGCAATAAATTCATCAGAAAACTTCCAGCTTTCTAAAATAGCTGCGCCAATACGTGGATATAACGCTTCGATCACATTATCTAACAAAGCAGTATTTTGTAAAAGACCGGGCGTTTCTTCTGCTTTCATCAAAATAGGCAGAACGCCGATATTATGAATCAACCCAGCCAACATAGCTTCATCATTTTTTATTCCAGCTTGTTTTGAACCTAACATTTGACTGATGGCCGAAACCTCGCGGCTATGTTCCCATAAGACGTGCAATCGTTTATCTAAACGATTTGATGTTGCCTGAAACATTTGCTCCATTACTAAGCTGGTTACTAGATTTCGTACTAAGGTCAGACCTAATCGAGAAACAGCCATTTGAATTGTTTCCGTAGGCATTCGACCACGATAAAGTGCGCTATTTGCTACTTTAAGCAGTCGCGTTGACAATGCCGCATCAGTAATAATAATTTCTGCTAATTGTGCGGCAGTAACATCGGGTTCATCAACAACCTCGCGTACTTTCAAGGCTACTTCGGGTAGTGTCGGTAGCATTAAAGTGCCGTTTTCAAGATCAGCTAAGATGTCGTTATAAAATGTTTCTTGTTCAGTCATCGCAAAGTTCTGTAAAATGGTTAAAGTTAAGAGTATTCTCAGTTATTTTAATCGGCCTGCCAACGGTTTTCTTTAATTTTTTTACCAAGGCCACGGTTTGATATAAATTAAACGGTTATTTTCGGCAAACATAGCTAAAATAATATGTTTCAGTATATCCAATGAATAAAAGGTGTCTTTTTTGAACGACGATTTTCCAAGAATTAAACGTCTTCCTCCGTATGTATTTAATATTGTCAATGACTTGAAGGCAGAAGCCCGCGCGCGGGGAGAGGATATTATTGACTTCGGAATGGGAAATCCCGACAAACCTGCACCGCAACACATTATTGATAAATTGACCGAAGCGGCGCAAAGACCTGATACACACCGCTATTCTATGTCGCGAGGTATTCCTCGATTACGAAAAGCAGTTTGTAATTGGTATAAGCGCAAATTTGATGTCGAATTGGATCATGAAACAGAAACAATTGTTACAATCGGTTCAAAAGAAGGCTTGGCGCATTTAGCCTTAGCAACTGTCGGGCCGGGAGATGCGATATTAGTCCCGAATCCCGCTTATCCAATACATCCCTATGGTTTTGTGATTTCGGGGGCAGATATTCGCCACGTGCCTTTAGTTGAGGGTGGAGACTTTTTTTCTGAGCTGGAAAAATCCGTAAAAGATTCGTGGCCAAAACCTAAAATGTTGGTATTGAATTTTCCAGGAAATCCAACAACACAATGTGTGGATTTAGAGTTTTTTGAGCGTGTGGTGGCCTTTGCCAAAGAACATGAGATTTGGGTTGTGCATGATTTAGCGTATGGCGAAATTGTTTTTGATGGCTATAAAGCACCGTCAATACTAGAAGTGCCTGGAGCAAAAGATGTAGCAGTGGAATTTTATACTTTATCTAAAACCTACAATATGCCGGGTTGGCGTGTTGGTTTTATGTCGGGTAATAAAACATTGGTTGCGGCATTAGCACGGATGAAATCGTATCTAGATTACGGCATGTTTACGCCGATTCAAGTGGCTGCGATTGCGGCACTTGATGGCCCGCAAGATTGTGTAGATGAAATAGTTGAAACCTATAAAAATCGTCGTGATGTGTTATGTGATGGTTTGAATGCAATAGGGTGGGAAGTTGAAAAGCCTAAAGCAACTATGTTTGTTTGGGCAAAAATCCCAGAAAAATATCGTGAAATGGGTTCTTTAGAATTCACTAAAAAGTTATTACAAGAAGCAAAAGTGGCTGTTTCACCGGGCGTTGGTTTCGGTGAGTATGGTGATGACCATGTCCGCTTTGGTTTAATTGAAAATGAGCATAGAACACGTCAAGCGATCCGCGGGATTCGTGACATGTTTAGAAAGGGGTAAGATAAGTGCAATCAGTAAAAGTAGGTGTTCTGGGTTTAGGTACGGTAGGCAGTGGTACGGTTAATGTACTTCGCCGGAATTTAAAAGAAATAACACGACGTGCAGGCCGAGATATTGAAATCACACGTGCGGCTGATCGTAGTTTTGATAGCCCCAAAGAATGTGATACCAACGGCATTGCACTCACCACTGATGCGCATGATATTGTCTGCGACCCAAGCATTCAAATCGTCGTTGAGTTAATTGGTGGAACAGGCATTGCACGTGAATTGGTATTAGAAGCCCTCGCCAATGGCAAACATGTGGTTACAGCAAATAAAGCCTTGATAGCGATGCATGGCAATGAGTTATTTGCTAAAGCCCAAGAAAAAGGTGTCACTATTGCCTTTGAAGCGGCTGTTGCGGGTGGTATCCCTATTATCAAAGCCATGCGTGAAGGTTTAGCCGCCAACACTATTGAATGGTTAGCAGGCATTATTAACGGTACCGGCAACTTTATCCTGACAGAAATGCGAGATAAAGCACGTGATTTTGCTGATGTATTAACTGAAGCACAAGCGCTGGGTTATGCCGAAGCGGATCCTACCTTTGATGTTGAAGGTATTGATGCAGCACACAAGTTAACCATTATGGCGTCGATTGCCTTTGGTATTCCATTACAGTTTGATAAGGCCTACACCGAAGGCATTAGCAAAATTTCACAAGAAGATGTGAAATACGCTTCTGAATTAGGTTACCGAATTAAGCATTTAGGGATTAGTAAAAAAACAGAACAAGGTATTGAGCTACGTGTTCACCCAACCTTGATTCCCCATCGCCGTTTAATCGCCAATGTTGATGGCGTGATGAATGCAGTCTTAGTTCAAGGTGATGCCGTTGGCCCAACACTTTATTATGGTGCGGGTGCCGGTTCAGATGCGACAGCATCGGCCGTCGTCGCTGATATTATTGATATCGTTCGAGCGTTAACAACTGATCCTGAAAATCGTGTGCCCCACTTAGCTTTTCAGCCGGATGCATTAGTTGATACACCGATATTAGATATGTCAGAGGTGGTTACATCCTACTATCTGCGTATTCATACTGAAGATAAACCGGGCGTATTAGCTGACATTACACGTATTTTAAGTGAACAAGAAATTAGTATTGAAGCGATCTTGCAAAAAGAACCAGAAGAGCAAGGTGGAATTGTTCCCGTTATTATGCTGACACAACAAGTGATTGAAAAAAATATGAATGCAGCAATAAAACAAATTGAAGCATTACAATCAGTTCAAGATTCAGTCATGCGAATTCGTATGGAATCATTAGGATAAAATATAAACTATATATGTCATTCCCGAGATCTTTTATCGGGAATCTAGAACTACTACAGATTCCCGCTTAAAGCATGCGGGAATGACGATGAAAATAAAAGGAAAATAAAATGCCATTTCGACCACATTACACAGGCCTAATTGAAAATTACCGTGACCGCTTACCTGTTAGCGATGATACAAAATTGATCAGTTTAGGCGAGGGCAATACGCCATTGCTTCGGCTTAATAATATTCCTGCAGTATTAGGTAAAGATGTTGAAATTTATATTAAATACGAAGGCTTAAACCCAACCGGATCTTTTAAAGATCGTGGCATGACCATGGCGGTGACTAAAGCGGTTGAAGAAGGCAGCAAAGCGATTATTTGTGCGTCTACGGGTAACACATCAGCATCCGCCGCCGCCTATGCCGCCCGTGCAGGCATTGCCGCATTTGTATTAATTCCTGAAGGTAAAATTGCATTAGGTAAATTAGCACAAGGCATGATGCACGGTGCAACCGTTATTCAAATTAAGGGCAACTTTGATGAAGGCATGCAATTAGTTAAAGATGTGGCTGAACATGCGCCTGTAACCATTGTGAATTCAATCAACCCATTCCGTCTCCAAGGTCAAAAAACAGCGGCATTTGAGATTGTTGAAGAATTATCTCGTGCACCTGATTTCCACTGTTTACCAGTAGGTAACGCCGGAAATATCACAGCGCATTGGATGGGCTATAGTGAATATTTTGACGATGGTATTATCAAAGCACGTCCTAAAATGGTCGGTTATCAAGCTGATGGCAGTGCACCGTTTATGCGTGGTGAAATGGTTGATAATCCTGAAACAGTGGCAACCGCTATTCGCATTGGTCACCCACAAAGTTGGGATAAAGCATGGAAAGTGAAAGAAGAATCACAAGGCTGGTTTGACGAGTGTACTGATGCCCAAATCTTAGCGGCACAAAAACTATTAGCAGAGCATGAAGGTATCTTCTGTGAACCGGCTTCAGCAACCTCATTAGCCGGCGCTATTAACGATATTAATAGCGGCAAAATTCCTGAAGGCAGCATGATTGTATGCACGCTAACTGGTCATGGCTTAAAAGACCCTGATACAGCAATCAAACAAAGCACATCACCAATGTTGACTGTTGATGCAACACTAGATGCGGTTCGTGATGCAATTTTGAACAATATGGCTGACTAACTTGAGCGACTCACCAGAAGTGTCTGAACAGGAAATATCATCGGCTAAAGTACCACATGATATTTTCTTAAGTAACTTAATAATGAATCATATTTTATTGTTCACCGCGATTTCTGCTTTTGGTGGAAAATACTTTAGTTTAATTATATTGGTACCCATTTTTTCATTTCTAGCATTAGCGGTTACATTTTACCGTTCGAGCAGAGTGAAACGTGAAGACAGCGAGTTTGTCTACGTACATTGGCAAATAGCACGCCGCTGGAGTGTATTATTTAGCGGCGTGCTAGCATTATTGGTCACCGTTTCATTTCTAGGCTGGTGGGGACAACATTCCGGCATTATGATGAAAGAAATGACCTATGCGCTGATAGGTGGCCTAGGCTTGTTACCAACATTGATGTCAGTTTTAGTATTAGTTATTATAGAATCGGATTCGCTTCATCATGCTAGGTTAGGCTCGTACCCCAAAGGGGCTAAGAAACATTATCTCAATGAAGAAGATTAAATCCAGTTATAAAATAATCTGACTAGCCCTAAATATTGGGTAAGTATTATGCTCCTGGACCACCGCCACCACCACCGCCAAGTGCTGGAGTCGTAGATGTAGCGTTTGATTTATCATCTTCAATATCTGCCCAACCAGCACTGACTTGGACACCTTTTTGCAGAAAATCCCAACCGACTAAAACAGCAGCATCATTAAACGTATAGCCTGCACTCAGATCAATACCAAATTTATTTGCAGCCATTGGATAATACGTTGCACCTAGGGCCGCAACAACTTGATCTTCTTTATCGTCCGAAAGAACTTTTACTGAGATACCAACACCAGCGCCACCGAAGGAGTAGCTTATCCCAACAAAGGCGGCAGGATCAGCTTGAGCTGTAAGGGGTAGCAAACCTAATAAAGCTAAAGGTAATAATTTCATTGTTT
>Ga0256840_1000714_pt1 | contig 33204 bp, 36 predicted proteins | sample 355202metaG_FD_185969 | JGI IMG/M metagenome (GOLD analysis project Ga0256840, IMG submission 185969) | Hydrothermal vent microbial communities from Mid Atlantic Ridge, Atlantic Ocean - 355-202 | ecosystem: Environmental > Aquatic > Marine > Hydrothermal vents | place: Atlantic Ocean: Mid...
TAACGATGACCGCGTTCATGCTATTCCTGCCAGCAGGTGTCAATCTTTATTACTTCCTCAGCTTGCTGATCGGAGTGATTCAACAATATTTAATTAAAAAAAGTTTCGCAAAAAAGAAAGAAACGAAAACCACTTGAGATAAAATCATGGCAACAAAAAAAGAAGTTAAAAAGAAGACAACAACCGCAAAGAAAAAACCAGCAGTAAAAAAAGCGACAGCTAAGAAAAAGCCAGTCGTTAAAAAGAAGGCGGCTGTTAAGAAAACAACAACAAAAAAAGCAACGGCAAAAAAGGCTGCACCTAAAAAGGCTGCAACAAAGAAAGCGGCGGTAAAAAAGACGGTTAAGAAAGCGACAACAAAAAAAGCGGCCGTTAAAAAAACTGCTGTTAAGAAAACCGCTAAAAAACCGGCTGTTAAAAAAACGGTTGTTAAGAAAAAAACCGCAGTGAAGAAACCAGCGGTTAAAAAAACAACTGCAAAAAAAGCGACCAAGTCTGCTGATAAGCCAGCAAAAAAGGGTGTAAAAAAGACAACTAAACCTGTCGTAAAAAAGAAAACGACGAAGAAAGCTGAAAGTGCTGAAAAAGACGCGCCAAAGCCAAAAAGAGAAGACAAGCCTGTCGAGAAAAAGACCGAGACACCGACCCCTAAACTTCTTAAAGCAGGCGGTAAGTGGCTCGATCAAGTTTTCAAAAAAATGGAGCTCAAGGTAAAAACCAAAGGGGCTATCAAAGGCAATAATCTTTCATACGAGATTGAAGGCGAAGGTGCAGAGCAGCTCCTTTCTAAAGGGACTAGAACCGTTGATTCTATTACGACCATTATGAAATCTGCTCTTTTAGAGCGACACAGCCCTATTAGAATTGAAATCGACAAAGCGGGTCGTCGCGAAAAGCAAACCGGTCTTTTCTCAAAAATCGCCGAGCAGTTGGCCGCCTTCGCCGCTGGTGCAAACGACTCCATCACTGTTGCCGGATTTGATTCAACAGAGCGTAAAGCCATCCATCAAGTTCTCGAAGGCGACAAGCGCGTTAAGACCGACAGCGACGGCATGGGCGCTTTCCGTAAGCTTCGTCTTGAGCCTTCGCGAAGAAAGTGAGTTCCTTTGATACCATCGCCGCAATCGCGACGCCCGAAGGACGCGGCGGTGTGGGTATCATTCGTCTTAGCGGTCCAAAATCGTCCGCTATTTTGGACGCATTTATCCCTCAATCTGAGGGTTTTTCTTTTTCTTCCCACACCCTAAAACTTAAAAAATTATATGATGCCAAGGGCGACTTTTTAGATGAGGCCCTTGTTGTTTTGATGAAAGGTCCAAATAGCTACACGGGTGAGGATGTTGTCGAGTTTCAATGCCACGGCGGAACACTTGTACTTCGCGCGGTTTTGGACGCCTGCTTATCGCATGGCGCACGCACGGCAAACCCGGGAGAGTTCACCCAACGCGCGTTCATGAACGGGAAACTTGATCTCACCCAAGCAGAAGCTATTTCTGATTTGATCAACGCAAGCAGTAAACGTGCTTACCAAATGGCACTTTCCCATCTCGACGGCGCCCTTGGAAAAACGATTCTTCATTGTCGTGAGAAAATCGCTGAGGCGATGATGCTCGTCGAAGCGGCGATCGACTTTAGTCACGAAGAGCACGTCTATCAGATCGAAAGAGACGAGGTCGCCAAACGCATCCACGCTGTCCTGGAAATACTCATTCCCTTAAGGGATGGGTTTGATCATGGAAGACGACGCAGAGAAGGGATTTCGGTCGCGATTCTTGGACCGCCCAACGCCGGAAAATCAACGCTCTTTAACGCGCTTCTCGAAGAAGAACGCGCCATCGTGACGGAAATCGCGGGAACGACACGGGACTATTTGCGAGAAAGCTTACTTATCGACGGCGTTCTCATCAACATCATCGATACCGCTGGTTTGCGGGAAACCGAAGATAGAGTTGAGGCCATCGGCGTGAAAAGAAGCGTCGAAATATCTACTTCCGCCGATGTTATTTTATGGTTGGTTGACGCGTCCAACCCGACCTTTTCGTCGGTTGGAATGCAGATGCAGAGTCTACTGAAAAACGTAGCTTCGGCGGCCATCATCGTGAATAAAATTGATCTGGCTCCCGATTTTTCAATGCAATCCTCTTTTGAAATCTTAAAGACCAATCTTCTCACCCAATCTGGCTTGGAGGAAGTCAAAGCACTCCTGAAAAAATTCTCGACCGAGCTCACCGAGGGTGAAGGTCTTCTCATCAGTCGGACTCGCCATCTAGAAGCGGTTATCGCCTCTATCCAATCTTGTGAGATGGCCAAAACCTCGGTCGAGCAAAAGGAAGATAACGAGATCGTGGCCCTTGATTTGCGAGAGGCGCTTGATGCCCTTGGGAAGATCGTCGGTCATGTAAGCGCCGATGATATCCTAAATCGGATCTTTTCTGATTTTTGTGTAGGAAAATAAGGTCCGGTTAGATGACCAATCTTACTCCACCGAGTTCTTCGATGCGGTATGGAAAACGATCTCCGGGTGATCCGATAAACATGAAATTGACCGGGATACCCCATCGCTTGGAGAGTTCTCGGATCAAGTCAGGTGTAAATTCGGCATGTTCAACAACAAATTCAATATCGATATCAGGGTATTCCTTATCCAAAAATTCGATCTCTTGAGATAAGTTTTCCGGCTCCACCTGCCCTTCTGTTAGCGCCAAAACAATTTTGAGATTCTTTGTATGCTCATTCTTCGTGATGTAGAGCATCACTTTGTTTAGCGTCGCAATATTGTCTCCTTTTGTGAAGAAGACGAATTCTTGAGCATTGATTTTGTCGATAATCTTGTGGATATTTTCGTCTAATTTGGTCACAAATTTCCGAATAGGATCGAAAACGCCATCAATAGCTGACAATAGAAGCACCAGAAGAAGCGTACGATTGAGCATGATTGCAATGAAGAGAATGGACGGAATAAAATAGGTCAAAAAGACGGAGAGGTTACTCGGAAGATTGTCTTTGGGCGTCATAATGACGTTGCCAGTAAGGGCGATTAAAACAGCCGAAATCGCGATGAATAAGGAAATATATCCAGCGCGCTCAGGTCTAGGAAGTTTTGCGCGCCGTACTTTCAAAAGGATGTTACCGATTCCAAACAACGACATTACCGCTAAAAACGAAATGGTATAAACGCCAGCAAGGAGTTTCACATTCCCGTTGGTGATAAGCAGAACGGAAACAGAAAGGATAAAAAACATAATGATAATTCGGTAAGAACTACCTTTGCTGTTTTTCTTCAAAAAATACTGAGGAAGAATGCGATCCAAGGTCATACGTTCTAGTAATCCTGAAACGCCGACAAAGCTCGTCAAAACGGCACCGCTAAGAACCAGGAACGCGTCTATGGATATCATTCCCGCGATCCACTTTCCACCTACGTGCTCTCCCATCTGTATCAACAAGGTGTTTTGGTAAGCATCGCTTTGAAGGACCGGGAGGGCAAACAAAGCCAATGCGAAGATAGCCATCAAGGGGTTGATAACACTTACGATGGTCCACATGTTGCGCAGTGTCTTCGGAAAGACGCCCTCGGCTTGTTCTTCAACAAAATTAGCCGAGCTTTCAAATCCAGAAACCCCTAGCATGGACGCCGCAAAGCCGAGGAAAATCGCATTTATGATGCTGCCGCCCTCAACGGGGAGGTGCCAATTGGCAAGGAAGGTTGAAAAGCCATCATTTGTCAGGAGATAGTATCCGATAAACCCACTAAGAATAACGAGAGATGCCAAATGGAAAACGAAAATTCCCACAGCTGCAATGGCTGACTCCGAAATTCCGCGGATGACCAGAATTGCGAACGCTGCAAGCAAACCAATCGTGGCAAGGATAATGGGGTTGATCGTGTAATTACCCACATCGATTGGATGGACGGGGATAAGATGGTGCAAATAATGAATGGCTTCATTGGCCGAAATAACCGCCGTTGCCATATAGGAAAGCAAGGTCAAGGTCGCTGCAATGGACGCCAAAGACTTACTCGTCGTGTTGAGAAGAGCGTTATAGGCGCCACCATTGAGAGGCAATGCGCCGACGACTTCACCGTAGATACGCCGAAAAAGAAAAAGGACGAAAGCGACAATGCCTAAGGTCACCCACGCATATTGTCCGGCGAAGGCAATTGCCAGGGCGGATACGTAAAGTACGGATGAGCTAATGTCGTTTCCGCAGATGGCGGTCGCTTCCAATTCGCTAAGTTTTTTATGTTCTTGAGGTTTTTCTTGCATAATTTAATCAGTGTGCAAATTCTTTAAGGGTATATTGCATTCTATATAAGACATCCATCCTAATGAGTCACGTATGATTATGCTAAGATTTGCGCCACTTTTCGCGTTTAGTTCGCAAAAATGCAGACAAAGAACACTTAAAAAACACCCTCCTGGCCGAGAAAATGTAGAAGTGATAATTAAAAGATTCCTTTTTTCGGAACCCATATGCGTTATCTTCATTCGATGGTGAGAGTCAAAGACTTAGACGCCTCTCTCTTTTTTTATTGCGAACTATTGGGACTTAAAGAATACCGCAGGCACGATAGTGAAGTGGGCCGCTTTACCCTTGTATACCTAGGACCAGAAGGCTGCGAGGAACCGCCGATTGAGTTGACCTACAACTGGCCTGCTTCAGGCGATGCCAGCGAGGACTATGGGAACGCCCGAAATTTTGGGCATCTGGCCTTTGGGGTCGATGATATTTATGCCCTTTGCGAGACCTTTCAAAAGGCCGGCGTGGTTATCAATCGGCCACCGCGCGATGGTCGAATGGCCTTCATTCTTTCACCCGATAATATTTCCATTGAGCTCCTGCAAAATGGGGCTGCGCTTGAGATTGTCGAGCCTTGGAAGTCCATGAAAAATATAGGGAGTTGGTAATGGATACTTGGACAAAAATTTCTGCTCTGGCCGAGAGTCTAGATAAAGCCTTTTCCGATCAGCGACAGGAATTGGAAGACGCTGCCGATTTTTTTGAGGCCGACATTACAGGTCTGCACTCTCTTTACCCTCGGGATTATTTAGATCTCTACGGATACCGCCTTTTTCCACCAGGACATGAACTTCTTCAATGGATGGACAACGTTCCCGGTTGGCAAAAATCCTGGTTTCCACTGTCCTCCAATTACCATCTTTTTGTGTTCTTTTTGGATCGCAAAAGCGGTCAGGTAAAGCGCGTGTTTTTGGACAGCCAACGCGACGCCGATGGAGAATTTACGGATAGTGAAGAGGTTTATCCAGATCTTGAATCCTTTCTAAAAATCGTTTTGTCGAATTTCCGTTGGATCCAAAAATCATCCTTTTCGGTTTCCGTGGAAGGATTTTTTAAGGAAGAAGTGGCGACCCTTCTTCCTTCAATCGTCTCAAAAATCAAAGCCGAAGGGGAGGGCGTTCAAGGGCCGCTTATTCTTCCTTTTTTCGAAGGCACGCTCGGCGAATATAACGATCTCGCGGTGATTAAACCTTTGGGTTAAATAGGAGTTGATTTTTACGGATTTAGGAAAGAGAAAAAAATGAAATACATCGAAAAATACCTCACGATTAGAACCCCAAAATATTACTCATTGCAGATTTCGAAATTAAACGACGCACAAAAAGAAGACCTTGAAAGACTTCTCGAGAAACTCGAAAAGTCAGGTTCACGCGATCCACTCAGTTGGGCACTAAGTGAGGTCCAAGAAAACATCCCTCAATTTGCTAGGTTCTCCATGTTGAAGGGACTGGTCGAAATCGTAGACGACGTCGAGGGTAACATTGGATTGTCCGATGACGTCGATGAGGATTATCGTGAAGATATATTTGAGATCCAAAAGAGACTCATCAAGGCGATAAGTGAAGAAGAACTCAATGCTTTTTTAAAATCCTATACCAAAGGCGTCATGTATCAGGTTGCCAATTTGATAGATGAGGGAAACGCGGGGGCGGACAACCAACCCGGTTGGGTACTTAGCGAGATAAATAATGATGGTGATTTGACGGGGAGGTTTATCAATGGACTTCATGAATCGTTGAGCGAATTTGAGAACGAACTAGACCCCGAGCCCGATGATGGCAACGATCTATAAATTCAAATGGCTCGCCAGTGAAATATTATTATCGGCTGGGAAGCGCTGGCGTGGCAGCCCCTTTTAAATCTTTGATCGCGCCCATAAAAAATAAGGTGCCCTCCTCCTTGTCTTCAAGCATAAAAAAGAAGGGTTTATCAATCTTAAGGTTAAACTTTCGCTTAAACATTTCCGGTCTTAGATCCACAGAAAAAGAAAAATCATTTTGGTGAAGGATGGCGTCGACCTTGAGCGCCTCATAGGACAGGGCCGAAAAATCAGCCTTATCTGAGAACGCCTTTTTAATCCCCATCGCATGAAAAAGGGGAACAACATTGCCTTGGGTATGAACTTTAAAACCCTCCATACTCAGATTTACTTCCTTGCTTTTTAGTTGGATTTTTACGCTTCGAACGAAGGCGGCGTTTAAGGTCTTTTCTTCGAAATTCTGAAAATCCTTAGGCATAAGGATGAACAATACTTTTCCGTCTGATTCCAGTTCTATCGCGATGACACCATCGACTTTTGCATAGGCGATACGCGGTGTTTGGCGTTTCATGAATCCTTTATCGTTGGCCAATCCACGATAATTGGTGTAAGCGCCGTGATAGTAAAGGCTGCTTGAGAAGACCAATTGCGCGTGTTGAGCCAAAGTTTTGGGCGCAAGAAGGGGCTCCGTGTCTCCTATTCCACCAAAGCTATTAATCGATGCATGTGCTTTTTCGGGATCTGAAAAAGGCGTGGCGTGAATGGATTCATGAAGAAAGTCTCCCAAAATTTTTCGTGCGCGCAATTTGAGTTGTAGCTCTTGGGGGACAAAAATATTAATATTATCCAGAAGCGCTTTTCTTTTCGTCCAGCTGAATTTACGGCCGCCGAAGTAGGCGTAAAATGCATCCTCATCGCTGAAATCAAAGTGCATCACGTTTTCGATTTCCTTTTTGCTTTCTCCCTCGGCTCCTGCGTGCATGAGCGCCATATTCTTTGCCAAAGTGATGGGAGAGAAAATAAAATTACTTTTTTCAGACTGCGAAAGATGCTTAAAGAAGGTCATTGAGAAGTCGAGATTTCGAGCCGTGAAGGGCGCGGATGCATCTCTACTTAAAACCGTTTTTTTAGGAAGAGGGTGATCTTTTGGAATCGTGGTGATCTCGGGCCCTGTTATTAAGGTGTTTTTCTTCTCTATGATAGGTGCCTGTGTTTTAGGTTGAGCGACAATAGCCGTTTTTTCTCGCGTTTCGTGATGGCTATCACAGGCGAGATAAAAGAGGATGCAAAAAAATATGGTAAACTTCATAAAGTCCTCGATGGGTCGGGCGTGTGTTCACCATATACTGGATACGCGTAAAAGAAAAATCGGATTCAAAAGACCTCTTTGGGATTTTTCGTGAAGGTTTCATTCAGATTCTTCCTTCCATGCTCCGCGTGGGAATGGCGAGTTCGAAGAACATTCCTAGTCGTAGTATCGGAACGCGTTTCGATATAGATCACACTACGCGGAGCTTGGGAAAGGTTTCTTTCCCGGACCTTTACTTTGCCGCTAAAATATACGAAAAACCAAGCATGAAAATCACACCCATGATGCAACAATTTTTCGACGCAAAGAACCGCTTTCCCGATGCGATTCTTTTTTTTCGCATGGGCGATTTTTACGAAATGTTTTTTGAAGATGCTGAAGAAGTATCACGTGTACTGGGTCTAACACTCACTGCTCGGCATAAAGGCGAAAAACATGAAACGCCGATGGCTGGCGTTCCCCATCACGCAGCCGCAGGTTACATCAACCGCCTCATCGCGCAGGGCTATTCGGTGGCGATTTGTGAACAATTAGAAAATCCCGCAGACGTAAAAGGGATTGTAAAAAGAGACGTGGTTCGGGTGGTCACCCCCGGAATGGTTTACGACACAGAAACCATCGATGCGAAATCGGCTAACTTTGTTGCTGCTATTGAACGTACCCAAAGTGGGTTTTTAGCACTGGCATTCTTAGATCTCTCGACCGGTGTTTTTCGAACGACTTTGGTCGCCGATGAGGAACATCTGGCCACCGAACTTTTTCGTTTGGAACCCAAGGAAGTCCTCAGCCAAGGCGAGCAATTCAAATCCGTCATAGCGCGTATCAACGCTTTTCATCGTTCGCGGGACGTGAAAAGTTTTAGCGAAAAAGAATTGCTCTCAAAAATTTCAAAGGGCGTGCGCCTCTCCGAACACATGGACTATGACGGATATTTTTTAGACGCAAAAGGCGTCGAGTCCTTGCTCAAACAATGTGAAAAAGACGTCAAAGGCGCCGTTAGTACGCTCTTGCATTTTGTCGTCGAAACCTACCGTGGTATTCCAACCCATGTGTCACAAATTAGCTATTACGATAGCGATGCCTTCCTTGTCATCGATGATGCGACCAAGGCGAATCTTGAACTCACGGAAACCTTGATGGGGGGCAAACGTATCGGGAGTTTGCTCCACATCATCGACAAAACAACGACCGCTCAAGGTGGAAGACTGCTTCGTACCTGGCTCAACTATCCCTTGAAAAATCCCATCGAAATTAACAAACGTTTAGATGTAGTAGATTGCTTTACTAAAAATCTTGTCGTTCGACAGGACTTAAAAGTCGCACTGGATAGTGTGTATGATCTCCAACGTTTATGTGGAAAGATTGCCTCCGGAACCAGCAACGCCAAAGATGTTCGTGCCTTATGGAAAACCTTTTCCGTTATTCCAGATTTAGTATCTTGTTTTACTGAATTACAAGTCGAGGGTCTGGAAGAGTTACGAAGCATGATCGATCCCCATAGCGATCTTTGCGCGAAAATCGACGCTGCGATTGTTGACGAACCCACCGGAAAACTAACCGAGGGCGGTCTCTTCAAGAGAGGTTTTGATGCCGAACTCGATCGTATCCTGGAACTTGCCGAAAATGGAAAAGATTGGATTCTAAACTATGAAGCCGAACAGCGTGCATCAACGGGTATCTCAAAATTAAAACTAAAATATAACAAGGTTTTCGGCTATTTTATCGAAGTCACCAAGTCTTATGTGAGCCAAGTTCCAGAGAACTATATCCGCAAACAAACCTTAAAAAATTGTGAGCGATACTTCACCCTTGAGCTCAAGGAAATGGAGGACAGCATCGTCGGTGCGACCCATAAACGATGTGATGTGGAATATGCTTTTTTTGAAAAATTGAGAAAAGAAATCTCGGCGCTTATTCCATCAATTCGGATCACCGCAGCGGCGATTGCTGAACTCGATGTTCTGGTCTCCTTTGCCGAACTGGCCGAGCGCAATGATTATTCTCGCCCGACTCTAAACGCCACCATGGAGCTTTCGATTCAGGAAGGCCGACATCCTGTCGTTGAGCGTAATCTTGATGGGGATCGTTTTGTGCCCAACGATAGCTATCTCGATGACGCGATTTTTCTGCAGGTCATTACCGGTCCAAACATGGCGGGGAAATCGACTATTATTCGACAGGTTGCGTTGATCGTTTTGCTTGCTCAAATGGGGTCTTTTGTACCGGCAAGTTCGGCGACCATTGGTGTGGTGGATAAGATTTTCTCACGTGTTGGAGCGAGCGACAACCTCGCTCGCGGCCATTCCACCTTTATGGTCGAGATGACCGAGACGGCGCACATTCTAAAAAATGCGACCGAGCGCAGCTTTATCGTTCTCGACGAAATTGGACGAGGGACGTCCACATTTGATGGGCTTTCAATCGCTTGGGCGGTCGTTGAATATCTGCATAATATCATTGGGGCGAGGACGATGTTTGCCACACATTATCACGAACTCAGTGCGTTGATTGATATTCTTGAGCACGGGGAAAATATGAGCGTTTCCGTAAAAGAGTATAACGATCAAATTATTTTCCTGCGCAGATTAGTAAAAGGACAAACCAATCGTTCCTACGGGGTGCAAGTTGCAAAACTTGCAGGCTTGCCAGACGAGGTTGTTGAACGGGCTAAAGAAATCCTTCAACGTTTGGAAGACGGACAGCTTAGCGAAATGGGGATCGATATCGCTTCCGCATCCTCCAAAACCGAGAATCAGCTTTCGCTTTTTGGTGCCGTCCAGGCTAGAAGCGATGCCCCGATAAAGACAGCCGAGCTTGCCATTCTCAAAGAATTAAAAGCCTTGAATGAAAACGCAATGACGCCCATGGACGCTCTGAGCAAACTCTCTGAGTGGCGACAAAACCTGGAGATGCAATAAATGAAGTACATCCTAATATTGGTAATCCTAAGCTTAAGTGCATGCAAGAGCACGCCTGAGGTGAAGAAGAAAAAAATATCAAAAAAGGAAGCCGCTGAGTTTGCCCTTGATGAGGAAGTTACGATTGCAAAAGCAATTAGTAAGCGGACTTACAAAACCAAGCTCGATCTCGATAAAGCACCCGAGATCGCTCGCCAGATCGACGGCGATAAATCTGATTGGAAAAATCTTCCCTTCAAAATTTTTGCGAAGAAAAAGTGCATCGAATCAGGAGTGTCTTTCTGGGATAATCAAAAAGACTTGGCCGCGCGTATTGCATTTACGACGGATGAGGGCTGGGTTTACTTTTTTATAGAAGTAAAAGACGATACGATTATTACAGGAACGGGATCGCAGATTGCAGATGCGGTGCGGGTTATCATCCGCGATCCGGGAATGGATGTTTTGCAAGACTCCCTCCCCAAAGGTGTCGGCCTTGATGGCTACATCGGTCAGACCCACGCTTTTACTTTTCTTCTGGATGGTCGCGTTCTCGACGATGATGGGAACCCTTTTGAAGGCGCGGAATCGGGGGTCGATGAGAAAGAGGATGGATACTTTTTGGAGTTGGCTTTTCCTCTCGAAGCTTTTGGCTCTGTGTCGCATTTGCCTTTGCAAGAGATGGCCTTTCGCATTGATATACTTGACGGTGATGATGCCGAAAATATTGAAACGCAGACGGTTCTATCGACCGTTCCCTCGGCGATGGGAACACGAAAACGCTTTGCAAAAGTTCCGGTCAACCTACGTCCTCAAGGAAAATTAGAAAGTGGTATTCCACGTGAAAACGCAATTGGTCGCTGGAAATACGAAGAAGACGGGTGGGATTTTGTGAGTTTTGAGGTGCTTCCCAAAACTTGGAAACCGATGCGCGATATTAAAAGTTTTACAAAAGAAATAAAAGAGAACGAGGACATTCAATCGCTTTGTAATTTTGCAAAAAATGATTTTTCAGTTTTGGACGCCTATCAATCATCAGGTGGTGGATTTGGCGCCGCCCTTGTCGTGTGTGGCAGTAAATCCCCCAAAGAAAAATGTTCGACGAAGGCGAGAACGAGCGTTTATTGGTTAAAAGCCGAACGTGAGAATGAGGAGTGGGACATTGTTGAAAAATTAAACGTTTTTGATCGTGAGTTAAAACAATGCGTTTCGAGTTCAGATAAGGGACCCTATTATTCGAACTTTTCTATATTTCCTTTAGATATGTTGGGTAAAAATTTCTGGATGGTGGGCTGGTCGGGTATCGAAAATGGGGACTCGTTTTCGGCTACTCAAAATGGGGTTGTCTTTCTGAATGCTGGATCGTCACGTCCAATTATCGGAAACCTCATTACCAATTATGACGAAAGTTCGACCTCGGGAAAAAGGATATCGGAGACGACCACCTACTTGGCGCTTCTAAACGACGATAACGCAGTTGATATTTGTCAGCGTGAAAGGTGGGAAGAGCAAGTTTGTGACGGTTATAAGAGGGGATGTGAAACGGATGAAAAAGGCCTCAGACATAATATTTATATGTGGAACAAGGTCGACTCTTATTTTGAAACCTACGATCTCATCAAACATAAAAAATGTAGGCAAAGTTACGATCTTCAAGAAGATAAGTCGTATCTGATTTTACAATTAAAAAATAGAATTGGATTGCTCTCATTTTCGGCGAGCGAATGGTAGAAAAGACAACAAGTAAAATGCCAAGCGGAAGTTTGCTCCTGTTGAATACCGGTTTGGTGATGGGCGGTATTGCCGTTATCTCGATCATTATCGAAATAATGACGGGACGGTGGTTGGCAAAAGCGATAGAACTTCCTGTTTTTATCAGCCTTCCCCTGGGTATCGGCACAGGTGTGATTATGGTGCTCAGTTGGAACTCTAAAAACGTAAATCCGACCCTCGTAACGACCTTGTTTTTCGTCTATTTTTCCCTGTTTTTAGGTGGGCTTTTTTGGCATTAGTTGGGCTCTTTGAAGTTCAAAATATCTGGAGTTGGAATGAGAAAAGAGATGGTTGAAATTGCAAAAATGCTTCGCGATGCGGAAGAAAGTCGACGTCCATGTGCTCCGCCTTCAGAGCGTTTTAAAATGAACGATGACCTCGCCTACGCCATCCAGGATCATAATGTCGAGATTAAGGTTAACAAGGGCCGTCGAATTATTGGTCGTAAGGTTGGGCTGACTTCTAAAGCTATTCAGAGTTGGCTGGGCGTGGATCGTCCCGATTATGGAACCTTGCTCGATGATATGCTTATTGAAAACGGCGGTTTTTTTCCGGCCTCTCGTTTGCTACAGGCGCGCGCCGAAGCTGAAGTTGCATTCGTGATGGGCGCAGATTTGGATCGGGATCACATCCATGGGAATGATGTCATTCAGGCGACCGCGTACTTGCTCCCAGCTATTGAAATTATTGATTCCCGGGTTGCGGATTGGAAGATTACTTTTTTTGATACGGTTGCCGATAATGCCTCAAGTGGTCTTTTTGTATTGGGCGATCGCCCGATAAGCTATGCCGATATCGATCTCCCCTTGGCCGGAATGTGGCTCAAGAAAAATGGAAGAATCGTCTCGACCGGAGCCGGGGCTGCGTGTTTAGGCTCACCCTTAAACGCCATCGTTTGGCTGGCGAATACGTTGAAGGATCTCGGAACACCAATTCGAAAGGGGGATATCATCCTTTCTGGTGCGCTTGGACCGGTCTCGCCGATTGAGGCTGGCGATTTTTTAAGCTGTTCTATTTCATGTCTCGGCGACGTGTCTTTTAGGGTAACCTAGCCAATATAGTTTAATCTTATCATTTGTTGCATTGTTTTTCGAGCTGTGTAACACTCCCGAAATCGTAAGATATTGATTATCTAAATATGAATGAATAACAAAAGGGAACGTTGAAGAAGAAGACTTTTACAGGAGAAAAGATGAAGAAATTCGGAGTGATTTTATTAGTAGCCCTTACGGGATGTGTAACCATTAACGATAGTGGCGATGGCGACGGTGGCGGAAACGGTGGATCAAAAGGGTCCTCAGGTGTTGTAGCAAAGAAAAAAGCAATCGATTTTACACCGGCTGAAAAAGATACCTTTTGTGAATGGGCGAAGAAGAAAGCCGCGGAGAAAGCGGGCGTTTATACCTGTGAAAATGATGCTGAAGTTACGATCGAGGTCATTTCTACCGCAGAATGCGAAGCTCAGCTCACGCAAAACAAAGGATGTGATGCGACGGCTTTGGAAAAGTGTTTTGAAGCGCTTTTTGATGAGCCCTGCCTTCTTGCTTCAGGGACAGCACCTGCGGCATGCGCGGGTCTAGATGCATGCGCAAGCAACCCAAGTGACAACAACGGCGTTCCGGCAAATAACGGTCAGCCCGCCAATAACGGTGTTCCGGCTAACAACGGATCAAGTATGGAGTTCTGTTACGAGCACACCGTTAATAACTCTACAACCGGAAAAAAATGTTTCGCTACGCATGATGCGTATTGCGATTCGCTTTGTGCCGAAACGAATATCATCAGTGAACAAGCCTGTACCGATGAATGTCCTTGATTCAGGGCTAAGGCAGCTAAGAAATGTCCTGCATAGGACGTTTTTTTTTGCGTAAATTTTTCGCGTCTTTTAATCTTACTCGACCTTCCCTAACTCTGTGGTTTATTATCAAGATAACTTGAACGGTGATGTGGATGAAAGAAGATGACAATGCGACCCTCTCTTTGGAGGACTTCCAATCCATTAAAAATGGTGAGGATCTCAGAAAATTATTACACGAGAGAAAGCTTTCTACGAAGAAAGTTGAAGGTAAACTTCAATACGAAATGATGCTCAATGAGCTTCAGGTCGAACTGGTGAAATTGCAGCAATGGGTTAAGAAAAATAACCATCGTGTTGCCATTATTTTTGAAGGTCGAGACGCGGCTGGAAAAGGAGGCAGTATCCGCCGCTTTATGGAGCATCTTAATCCACGTTCAATGCGATTGGTCGCCTTGAATAAGCCGACCGAAGTTGAACAAGGTCAGTGGTATTTCCGTCGATATATTAAAAGGCTTCCCAACCCGGGAGAGATCGTTTTCTTTGATCGCAGCTGGTATAATCGGGCTGTTGTCGAGCCGGTCATGGGGTTTTGTTCAGACGAGCAATATGATCGCTTTATGGTCCAAGTCCCTGAATTCGAACATATGTTACGTGAAGATGGCGTGATTATTATTAAGATGTGGTTTTCGATTACCAAAGCCGAACAACTAAAGCGCTTTAACTCGCGTTTGAAAAGTCCCGTAAAGCGTTGGAAATTTAGCCCCATCGATAAGCAGGGACAAGAATTATGGGATCGCTATTCCTTCTTTAAATCTCAAATGTTTAGTAAAACCCACAGTTCTTATAGTCCGTGGACGATCATCAAAACAAACGACAAACATACCGCACGTTTGGAAAGTATTCGTCACGTCCTGGCCCAATTTAAGTACGACAATAAGAGCGAATCCCTTAATTTATTACCCGATCCGAATACGGTTTTGCGGTACCAGCGCACGAGTTTAAAATGAATCATATCGATAAATTTACCGAAGAGGATCTTCGCGTTCTCAACTCAAAGAAGGGGATTTATGAACTCTTGATCCAAGAAGGCGAGTTGGATTTGCGTCGTGCTATACGCCGAACCAATACCGAAACCACGATTCAAGAGCTACAGGTCGAATTGATCAAGATGCAGCACTGGGTGATCCAGAACAAAGAAAAAGTTGTTGTCATTTTTGAGGGGCGAGATGCGGCCGGAAAAGGCGGCGCGATTCGCCGAATTATCGAGCGACTCAATCCTCGTCACCTACGTGTTCAGGCCCTACCCAAGCCCTCCGAGGACGAGGAAAGTCAATGGTATTTTCAACGCTATGTTGATGTTTTACCTGTCGGCGGAGAAATCGTTTTCTTCGATCGTAGTTGGTATAACCGCGCTGTGGTAGAGCCCGTGAACGGCTTCTGTCGGCAAAAAGAGTACGAACGATTTATGAACCAAGTCAATCGTTTTGAAGATATGTTGACCGAATCCGGTATTCGCCTCATTAAAATTTACATGTCGATTTCCAAGAAGGAGCAAGCGCGACGTTTTGCAGCGATCAGTGCAGATCCTTTAAAAATATGGAAGATGAGTAAAGTTGACGAAGAAGCCCAACGCCTCTGGGACGACTATACAGAGTATAAAACCCGCATGTTTGAGAATGCCAAAGCCGGCGGAAAGCCTTTTAAAGTGATTAAAGCCAATAAAAAAACGATCGCCCGAGTTAAAGCAATTAAATATATCCTTTCCAAGATTCCTTATGATAAAGACCTCCAGGTTTAATATCTAAGGATCTCAATGAACTTGCATTACGATATCTACGGGAAAGAGCACGCAGGTGCGCCGATCGTTTTTTTGAACGGCATGACCCAATCCACCGCCCACTGGAAGTCCCATGGGAAATATTTCTCGGATAAGTTCCGCGTCATCGCCTATGATGCTCGCGGTCAGGGAAAGTCCTCCTTGGGTCTTGAGCCCCTCTCCTTAGAACTCCACGCCGCCGACTTAAACGAACTCCTCGCTTCGCTTCCTGTCGAAGAGGTTCATTTGGTGGGCTTTAGTCACGGCGCTCGCATCGCGCTCTCTTTTGCTTCAACCTACAAAGATAAAGTAAAATCGCTTACCTTATGTAGCGCGACCGCAATTCCTTCCGTTCGTGCAAAAACGATTATTAAATCCTGGCGAGAGGTCTTAAAAAGAGGCGGACTTGAGGCTATGTCCTGGTGTGCTTTGCCATCCATTCTTGGCCCTGATTATTTGCGTGTGAACGAAAGATTGATTCGTGGAATGATTCGCGCCTCCGTAGAACGTAATAGTTTAACGGGAACAACAGCCCTTCTTGAGGCCATGATGGATTACCCAGATCTCTCAGAACTCGCTGAAAAAATATCCTGTCCTACCCAAATTCTGTACGGCATCCACGATCCTCTCGTCACTGTTGAGGGAGCCCAAGAACTTGGCCGATTATGTAAAGGCGAGGTTTTTGTGGTTAAGGATTGCGGCCACACGATTCCAATTGAGCGACCACAAATCTTTCGATCGATTGTCGAAAATTTTCTAAGAGTCCAATGATCCTTTTCCAGGATTGTGTGGTCACCCGCTTTGCTTTGAAACCTTTGTCCGAGATTTTTTCGTCTTCACGAAAATCGGTTTTTTTCTCCATGCTCCGCGTGGGAATGTGTGTTAGTGAAATTTCTTCCCTGGAGTCAGAAGAAATCTCTCCCTGGCATGAATGGACGCGTGCTTGGCGCTTATGAGCGTGTTGACGAAGAAGAAAAACAACACTCAATTCTCTGCGAAGAATAATTTCACGGAGTTTTACTTTCCAAAATTTTAACGAACGATCAATGAAAAGTTGATCAGTTTACTAAATCAGAAAAATCTTTAGCGTGCGTTCAGTTTATCTCGATTTCGGAAGTCTCGTTCCTTTTCCGCTCTTTTAGGAAAGTGACAAGAACATAAATAAGAACCGCAGGTGGGAGCAGGCCGTGGAAGGCGAGGTCAAACCAATCGATCGCCGCCATCGCGTGATCGGTCTGGATCCAATTTATTTTTTGCAAAAGATGGCTCTCGCCCATCGGCCAACGCGCGACCAATAACCAGAGCGAAGCAAAAATCATGTAAAATTTCATAAGGACCTAACGCGATAAAAAAGTGTAGAGAACGAGCATGAGCGGAATAGCGCTATGGAGAAAAAGATCAAACCAGTCGATGGGTTTGAAGGGCTTTTTTTCTTTGAGCCAACGGAGTTTTTCGACCAGATGCGATTCGCCCATTGGAAAGGGGGCAATCACAAGCCAACCGGCGAGTATAAGCGGAGCGTATGAAATCATTTCTTAACACCAGAAATAGAAGGTTCTTAGCCTAGGATAATCACGACCTTAGAAAAACAAGGTTTTTTTGAAATTAAGGACCTAATTTAGGAGAGGGAGAGCCTAGTCAACGATGAAGACTTTTATAATACGATCCAGATTTGGATATTCTTCCAGCGCGCACCGATTTCCACATTCTTCAAATTTCTTTCGAAATCCGCGGCTATTCTCGCCGTACTGGGTGTTTACTCTGTCGAGGACAGCGTCACCTTCAATGATTTTCCCCAAAGGCGTAAATTCGGCATCCAATCGACTATTGTCGGCTAGATTGATGAAAAATTGATTGGATCTTGTATTGGGGCCAGCCGAGGCAAAGCCTATTGTACCCTTTTGGTTGGATAAATTAGCAAGTGGATCGTCGTCGATTTTGAGGTCTTTCCACTTTTCGTTAACTGCAGTATCGCCATGAATGCCGAATTGAAACATGAACCCTTGGAGCGCGCGAAAGACGAGAATATCTTCAAAATAGTTTGCTTTCACCAAAGAATAAAAACGATCAATGCCTTTGGGGGCGTCTTCGCGTTGAAAAGACATCGTAAAATCGCCGAAACTCGTTATAAATTTTGCTTTAAAAGTGGCTGGCGCTCGGACAAGCGCTTGCTCAGGGTGTAGCCCTAGATTGGGGTAGGGAACAACGATCTTTTCTTCAAGATTCACCAATTTGGGTTGCGATCGTGGCTGAGCGCAAGAAACAAAAATAAGGGTGATGAAGACAAGAAGGGTTTTCATTTAAGGAGTTCGGCCGACTTAATGTAATCTAGGTTAGGATAGCGCTTGGAGATAAAAGCGTTTCCTTTAGCCTGGAAGTTTCCTTGAACACCGGGCGAATTTTCGCCGTACTCGGTGTTGATTTTTTTGAATGCATCCATGCCTTCGACGATTTTACCGAAAGGGGTAAAACCCTGAGAATCTAGACGGGCGTTGTTTCCCAGATTGATAAAAAGTTGGGTGGTGCGTGTGTTGGGTCCCGCAGTCGCGAAAGTAAGCATTCCAGGCGTATTGGACACGCCTTTCACTGCTGGATCGTCTTGAATTTTGGCTTCAGCCCATTGTTTAGATATCGCAGGGTTTCCATGGATTCCGAATTGAATCATGAATCGAGGAACCGCACGGAAAAGCGCGATGTCGTCGAAATATCCAATTTTGACCATATTGTAAAAACGGTCGGCGCCATTGGGTGCCCATTCTCGGTTGACCTCAATCACGATATCGCCAGCGGTGGTGATGAGTTTTACTTTGTACTTTTCGGGGGCTTTATCTTTGGCTTTATTGGGGTCAAGCAATTCAGGTGTTGAATCTCCCCAGGTTGTTTTTGGCGTATGACGGATGCCTGTTTTTTGAACGACTTTTTCCTCCACTTTCTTCCGAGCTTTTTCACCTTCTTTTTCGAGGTCAACTTTCTTTTCCGTTTTTTCTATCTTCAGTAGTTTTGGTTTCTTTTTTCACCTCGTTTTTACAAGAGGAGAAGAGTCCTGCTAAGGCCATAAGTATAATTGCTTTTTTCATTAAATGCTCCGTTTGCGTTAAGGGGATGATTATCAATCTTAACCTTCACCCATAAATAATAAATAAATCGTCGGGTCTACAGTAGCCCCTGGCGGTATAAATGTGCGTCCCAACTATGAATGGCTTCTTGTAAAACGCGACCTTCGGCCTCGTAAGAAATTTGCTTCAAAGCGGCCTTGATGGGAAACCATCTTACGTCATCCACTTCGTCGTCGTGGTCTTCGAGGTTTCCATCTTGATATTGAATGAGGAAAAATTTCACAATTTTATGAACGCGATGCACTTGCCCAGAGTCTCGACGGGTATACCAATACTCAATGTCGCTAAGGCTAGAAATAATCTCGCCGTTGCAGCCCGTTTCTTCTCTGGTTTCGCGAAGGGCGGTGTCTTCTGAGGTCTCGTCCATTTCCATGGAGCCCTTTGGTAGACGCCAGCTGGGATTTCCTCCACGCGTTTCTACCTGAATAAGACACACTTCCATACCCCCATCGGCGATTTGAAAAAGAACACTTCCCGCGGATTTTTCTACAAAATCAGTCATAGGCCAGGGATACTAGGAGCAGATGAGCGAAGCGTCTACCAAAAATTTATGATTGACTGATTAAGGCACTGATAAAAAGAGAGAATTTGCTGTTCAGAAATCACAAAAGGAGGCGTAACTGCAAGTACTTCAGCGTTTTTCCCCGAAGGTAGAACGAGGTATCCTTGCTCTCTAAGAAAATCGACAAGGGCAAGAACACGCGTGGAATCCGAAAAAACGAGGCCCTGAAGATAGCCTCGACCTCGGAGACTTAATTTCCCTTCGCTCTTTTTTACGATTTTCATCAAGAGACCTTCTAGGGTGACGCTTTTTTGGGCGACCGTGTTTGGCCAGTCTTCTTTTTCTAGAAGATTTAAGACCGCCAAACCGGCTGCGCAACTCACCGGATGTCCAAGAAAAGTCGCAGTATGAATCGCCTCGCCGTTTGAATTTCCCCAGCCTGCCATCGTGTCCGGCGTGCCGATGAGGGCGCTTAAGGGAAATCCCCCGCCCAAAGATTTACCTAGGCACATAAGGTCGGGGAGGACGCCTTCGTGATCGCAGGCAAACCACTTTCCAGTTCTGCCGAGTCCTGTCCAGATTTCGTCGAAGATTAAAACGATGGCGTTTTTTTGGGTCCACACACGAAGGGCGGTTAAAAAACCGTCTGGAGCGACGTGTTCCCCACCTCGTCCTAAAATGGGTTCGATAATTAGCGCACCAACGTTTTTCGTCTTGGCAATTTTTTCTAGCTGATCCATGCAGACCGAAATCTCGCCTTCGTTTTTTGGGAAACGAACCCGGCTGACTTCTTTATTTAATTGAGATTGAAAAGGCTCTCGAAAACTTTTTCGATATCCCGACACGGCGAGTGGTCCGTAAAAAAGACCATGGTAGGAGTCTTCAAAAGAAATGATGTGAGGTTTAGCGCTTTTTAGAAGTGCGGTTTTTAACGCTGCCGCAACGGCATCGGATCCGTTTAGACCGAGTATGGAATACTGCAGATCGCCTGGGCAGATCTGGGCAAGTTTCTCGGAAAATTCGACTTTAATATTGGAGGGATAAACGTCGCCCATTGCATGAAGTAAGGTTTGAGATTGATCGTTTCCGGCCGAAAGAATAGCTGGGTTTGCATGACCTAAAGAGGCCACGCCGAAGCCCGACGTTAAATCGACGTAAATATTTCCGTCGACATCTTCTACATTTGAGCCGAGCGCTTTGGCCCACACAATAGGGTCTTGATCTACTCCCGAGCGTTCACTGCGTCGTGCACGCCGTGCTGTTATTGCAGGGCATTCTGTGGTCGATAATCGGTCCACATAGGCGCGACTTTGTGGTCCAGGTATTTCTGTTTTTAACGTTGGGAGATCTTGGCCAAACATTAAAATCCAATCGTTGCGCTGATGGTCGGCGAAAGAACCCACTTATCTTCGATGCTCAAGTTATCGAAGGCGTCATTGGTGCGCACTTCGGTACGCCAAAGATAGGAGGAGGCTTTGAAGCCGATGTTTTTTCGAGACCAAGCGATGCCAGCTCCGAGGGTAATAATCGAATCTTTGGGAATGCCTAGGCCAATGGATGGATCGGAGAAGTTGGCTTTCTTTTCCGAAAATGGATCTTTTCCGTTCACATATTCAGTGCCCAAAAAGGAGCCGGATGTGATTCCTGAAATGGCCTCAAAACGCAGACTAAAGGAATCGTAAATATAATAAATAAGCGATGCATGAAGCGATAACCAATGACCGCCCGCGGGGAAGCTGGTTTCTTTGTCGGTGTTGATGCAGGTTCCGTCTACGAAATCTTTGTGGGTCGTACAGGTGTCGTAATTGAGTTGATCGTTGATATTGAGAATGTTCAAAAAAAGAAAAGATCCGGTTGATAGGACAAATCTATCACTGAGATAAAAATCGGCGAGTAGGCCTCCTCCGATACCAAAATTGGTAACATCAAGGTCTTCTTCGCCAGCTTGATAGGACACAAAAGGTTGCGCACTAACGATATAGTTTTCGTCAGAGATTAAACGCATTTTTCCGCTCGCGTTGAGCATGAAATCATTAATGCCCGTCGGTACGAGAAAGGTTGTCGAGAGCTGAAGGTCGTCCGTTGGCGAAAAAGAAAGACTGTTCAGAAAAAAATTGGTTGTCGTTAATGAAAAGGAAAATTGTTTCGGCGTGAATGCGGTGGGTATTAAAATACTGTGATCACTCATCGGATCGATTTTTCCACGTTTATCCACAGGTGCGGAAACGCTTTCAGCGCGAAAGTAATCGTTTGAGATTAACTTGTTTTCCCCAAAACCGGGATCTGCCACAATGGTGATAGGAGGTTCGGCTTTTTCGTTTTTCTCGATTGGCGGAGGTTGGGAGTCATCCGCGCTTTGGGTTACAGGTGCGTCGCTGGGTGCGCTTAGCTCCTCTTGGGCGTAAAGACTTGTCGCTATAAAGGACAAGGAAACCATCCCACTTGAAAGTAGTAAGAGGCGTGAATATCTTCGATTTGTTTTTATCAACATTGGCATTATCTCAATTGACTTCTTTTCCGGCCTAATCTCGCGTATAGTCGCCTTCCTTTCAAGAGTCTTTAAGGTGATTTATGTATCGAATTCTAATCGTTGACCAAGGTAGTGAGCTCCCGGTTTCTCCCTCACGTTCAAATCACGAATATCGCGTACCCGTCAAAGGGGAACATATCATGGTGAGGTGGAAGGGGGCGACCAAAGTGTGCGAAGTTGAGGACGTGTGGACCCATGTTAATCTTGATAGTGATCCGCCTTACCAAGGGGCTGTACAGGTGGTGATTAGATGGATGAAAGGACTTGATCCCGCGCTCTATGTTCGGCGTTTTAAAAGTTAAATAAAGCGTTGACTCTCAACTGCGCTCAAGAGTTAAAATAGGTGATCAAGAGGTTTATGATGCGATTCATTTTTTTCATGCTGTTTCTTTTTCTTCCTACTGGCGTATTTGCCCAGGGCCCGCCGATCACGGTAGACACTCCTATTATGTTGGGATTGAGTGGAAGTGGAGTTCGTACCTTTGGAAAATTTGTTTCCAAGGAAAAGTCGAAAGTGTATATTCAGCCCATCGTTTTGCCTTATAATATTCTTCCAAAGGTCCAAGTTGGGGTTCAATTGCCATTGAAGGCTGTATTTCCCGACGATAACGAGGCCGTCTTTGGTCTGTCCAACGTGTTACTTTTTGGAAAATTTGAGCTGTTTAAGATTGACGGAAAAGCGGAGACTTTTCGCGTGCTAGGGGTTCTTAAACAATCTTTTCCGACGGCGACTCATGTGGCGCTTGGGGAGGATATCTTTCGGACTTATACGGGATTGGTCATTGGACGGGTTACTTCCAGATTAGGTCTATATTCAAATGTAGGATACACATTTACTAATAAAAATGGTGTTGGCTCTATACGGTACGATCTCTCGCTTGGTGTTCCCCTTCTCAGTCAACAATATCCTCCTCATCAACTGAACCTCTTTTTGGAGTCCAGCGGTGATTACAATATTGAACCGGGCAGGCATTCAATTTCGCTCTCGCCGGGGATTCAATATATTCCTGGACGTCGAATACTATTCGAAAGCAGTGTCCAGATTCCAATCCTCCAAAAAAGGGCTCTCAACCCGACGCGTTTTTCCATTCTCTTTGGAACGCGATTTCTATTCAACTGAGGTTTTTATGCGTAATTCGCGATTTCTGTTTCTAATCCTATCGTTTCCCTTTTTCCTTTTTTCTTGTGCTACACCCCCTGAAGGCCAAGTTATTGAAAAAACAGAGTTGGGTAAGGTGATTTATGCTCAGATTTACGTTGAAGGATTGTCCTGTCCTTTTTGCGCCTACGGTTTGGAAAAAAAGCTCAAAGAAATTGAGGGACTCCTGTCCGTAAAAATAAACATTGATGAAGGACGAGTAAATCTTATTTTCGAAGGCGATAGGAGGCCCGCCAAAGGGAAAATTGAAGCGGCTGTTAACGAAGCGGGATTTAGCGCGCGTGCGTTAAGCTATTCGAATACTCCGTTTTTGTAATGAGAGGTTTTTGCTTTCTCGTCCTTTTGAGCGCGTGTGCGGCTCAACAACGCCCCGAAGAAACCGGGGAATGGCGCTTCATTGACGAGATTAAACTCGATTTTTCACCGATGGGAATCGCGACAGGAAAATCGGGTTTTTGGGTTAGCGATGTCGGAGGGAAACGTGTTGTTCAGATCGACCTATCAGGCAATATAGTAAATATCGTTACTGATTTGGACCGTCCGATGCATCTTTCTAAGAAGGGAGAAAAAATATTGATTCCTCAGTACGTCAACGATAAAGCCTTCGCGGTTTTGGAAAATGGCAAGCTTAATAGGGTCGATATTTCAGAATTGCAGATCGACGGGCTGGCATCGCTTTTCACGGATGGAAAATACACAGCATTTGTAGATTTTTATCACCACCGCATCGTTTTACAATCCATCGGAAAAACGTTTTCTATTGGTAAAAAGGGCCACGAAGAAGGGCAGCTTTTTTATCCCACTGATGTCGAAATCAATAATGGGCTCGTTTACGTTGCAGACGCTTATAATAATCGTGTCCAAGTATTTGACCTGAACGGAGGTTATGTTTCGACTATTGGAGAATCGAAAAATATAAAGGTTGCCAGTGGTATTACGGTGAATAAGGACCGTTTAGCTCTCACGGATTTTGAGGGAAATCGTATACATGTTTATGACAAAGCGGGTTCGTGGATCCAAACGATTTCCGATGGTATTTCTAAGCCAAGTGATGTCTTATTTTTCCGCGACGAACTTTTCATTCTGAACTTTGGTTCGAAGACGATATTACGCTTTCGGCGCTATACGGGGAACTGAATCCGGGCAGGCAATACGCCTCAAAATGAGTCGACACAGAAAAATTTTCAACTTAATATTGATAATGACTTTCAATATCGACATTTTGGGAGTAGAATATTGTTATGAATATAGAAACAACCACAACCCTTTCGCTCAGTCACCTCCACATTGGACAGTCGGCAACGATTGATAGCATTGATTTGCGACTCGACGCGAAGGTGAGGGAACGACTCCTGGTGTTGGGGTTTGTCCCAGGTTCTCTCATTAGCGCTGTTCGTCGCGCGCCTTTTGGTGACCCCACCGAATTTGAAGTTCGCGGGTCTCGCATTAGTTTACGCAAAAGCGAAACACAGTTTATTCTTATTAGTTAGTTATTCAGTCATGCGAATTGCACTCGTCGGAAGTCCAAATTCTGGTAAAACCACCCTCTTCAATGCGCTCACGGGCCTGCGCCAAAAGGTCGCCAACTATCCGGGGGTGACGGTCGACCATGCTGAAGGAAAGCTTCAAGTTGACGAAAGTTCAATCGAACTTATTGATATTCCGGGCCTTTATTCGCTGAAAAGTTTGAGTCCAGATGAGGACGTGGCACGGTCAATTTTTTTCGGTGAAGCCGAGGGCATCCAAAGGCCCGACGCTATTCTTATCGTTGCGGACGCGACGACCCTTGAGCGTTCGCTGCAATTGGTAGGCGAGATTCTAGCCGAAGGTAGGCCTGCCATTTTGGCGGTCACGATGATCGATGAGATGAAGGCGAGAAAAGGCGTTGTCAATATTGGTGAACTTCGTCGCGCGTTAGGGATCCAGGTGATCGGAATTGTAGGCAATAAAGGGATTGGCATTGATGATCTCAAACATGCCTTGGCCAATCCTAAACCTTGGATCCATAAAGTTGCAAAGATTCCTGAAACGACCAAAGGACGTTTTGAGTGGGCTGATAGGATTTATAAAAAAGCCGTCGTTTCGCCTGAAAACAAGAACACGCTTACCGACAAAATCGACAAATTCGTTCTTCATCCCGTTTTAGGAATCTTCATTTTTGCGATGATTATGTTCACCTTTTTCCAGGTGATTTTTGTTGTGGCGGCCCCTATTCAAGAATTTTTCGAATGGATGGTTTTGCGCTTTGGCGTGTTTGTCAAAACGATATTGCCGGCCGGTTTGTTTTCGAAATTGATTGTCGAGGGACTCATAGCAGGCGTTGGCGGCGTTGTCGTTTTCATTCCCCAGATTGCTTTATTGATGGCCATGGTGGCGATTATGGAAGCGACCGGCTATATGGCGCGAGCCGCTTTTTTGATCGATCGCGTCATGGGATGGGCTGGCTTAGAAGGGCGAAGTTTTATTTCTTTATTGTCCTCCTTTGCGTGTGCGATTCCAGGCATCATGGCAGCCCGAGCGATTCCAGATCCGAAGAGCAGATTGGCGACCATCATGGTCGCGCCCTTTATGACCTGTTCGGCGCGCCTACCGGTTTACGGTCTCCTCATCGGAGCATTCATTCCTTCTACCTACGTGTTTGGATTCTTGAGTTTACAAGCCTTGGTTTTATTTGCTCTGTATTTATTGGGCGCGATCGCCGCTCTTGTCGCCGGACTTATTTTCAAAAGAGGCCTTTTACGTGGCGCGACTTTTCCTTTTTATATGGAATTGCCGCCCTACCGTCGGCCCTCAGCGAAAAACCTTTACCACCGTGTGGGCAAGGGCGTTTGGGCGTTTACGCGAAAAGCGGGCACTGTTATTTTGGTCGCTTCGGTTCTGCTTTGGGGTCTCTTAAATTTTCCGCAGGTCGAAAAGGATTCTGGGTTAAATCAAGTTGAGCAGAGTTATGCTGCCGACATAGGTCAAGCAATAGAGCCTGTTCTTAAGCCTATCGGTTTTGATTGGAAGATCGGAATTGGCCTGATCGCAAGTTTGGCCGCTCGAGAAGTGATCGTTTCGACGATGGCACAAATTTACCGTTTCGAAGGGAAGGAAGATGATATCGTTGGTTTGGGTAAACGCCTCCAACAGGCGAAACGAAAAGACGGAAGTCCGGCTTACCCTCTACCCACTGTGTTTTCACTCTTGGTCTTTTTCGTTTTTGCTCTGCAATGCGTTTCGACCTTGGCGATTATTCGTCGTGAAACGGCCTCGTGGAAGTGGCCCGCGATCGCATTTTCCTACATGCTTTTTGTGGCCTATGTTGCCTCATTTATCACCTACCGCGTGTCATCGTGGTGGATATCTTGAAAATGACTTTGGGATAGAAGGATTAGGATGAAAATTGATTTTTCATCAGTACTTTTCTTGGCAATTGGCACGCAGAGATAATGTAGGCAGGAAGTGGGGATTCTTCCTCCCCGCTTTTGATACAATGCAGCATCGGGCGATCATAGGTCATCGATTTGGAATTTACTTTTCCCAAAATCGGATGTTTCCATCTCTGGAAAGCTTCTATGATTTCTTTGTCGGATACGCCTTTGCTTCGTATAGCGATCACCGAATCCTTTCCAACACGACGAAGGATTTTAACGTCAATTTCTTTTCCACCTGGCGGTCGACCTTTAGGAACAGCGCCTTTTGCCTTCCCAATCCAGAATGATTCGGCATTTTTTTTAAAACGAACAGGGCCAGAAATTCCAGCTGAAAGTGCGCGAGAGGGTGGCCAAAATGCGAAAACTTGGTCATATTTCGGAGCTTCTGCTCTTTCGAAAAACGCAATAATTTCGACGTGAGATGTTCGCGGCATCATTTCAAAACCATCGGCTGAAACGAATGTATATCCAAGGGGCGCCAACCTTTCTGCATCGCGATATAAGGTTTCTGGATTGCAGGAGATGTAGATCAAATGTTTAAAATTTGAATTGGATAAAAAAGGAATCATTCTTCCAGAAAGCCCCGCCCGTGTCGGGTTAAGGATAGCCAAACAGTTCGAAGGTGGGGAGAGAAGTTCTTCGTTTCGGTCCCGACTCAGATAGAAATGTGTTTTGGCAACTTTGGAGAACTCGCTGGCATTCTCCTTTGCGTTTTCAATAGCTGAGGGCGAAGAATCAAACCCGATAATCTCCTTTTCCTCGGACTTATCTTGCTCGACCAAACTCAAACTATGGATCCCAATTCCACAATAGAAATCGTAGATACTGTCGAAAGGATGGTCCTTCAAATAATGAGCGATATACCCATGCATGATCTCAAGGACGTCCGGATTAACTTGGAAAAAAGATTGGGGAGCGGCGCGAAAGGTTTGTTTTCCAACCTTCCACGTTAAGCTTTCTTTTCCGCTCAGACGGTGTTGGGTCCCCGACATGATAGCGCTGGGACTCTTGGGATTGAAGTTTAGCCAAAGATTATCAATTTTAGTAAACTCGGATAGCAAAATTGTCGCTTCTTCGGGCGTCGTGTGATGGGTACAAAAGGTGACAAAGACCTCTTGTCCATCAAAGCGCATATCGATAAAGTTGAAAACATCGCACGCTTTTGGCTGGCGTTTTAGAAATGCACGAATATGATTCGAGGCTTCCTCGATCGGGTCAACATGCATCAAACATGCTCTGATATCGACGAATTTTTTTGTTCCCTTCTTGTAGAACCCCAAGGGTTGTTTTGGCGTACCGACGACCCACCTACAACGATTTCGTATCGCCTCTCGTTTCGGTGAAGGATAGATCGTGGAGGGAAGGGGAGCCTCGTAATTTCTTAAGGTTTTTCCGATAGCTTCTAGTCTATTTGCTTTCCAGTTGGAAAAGGAGCTTTCGAAATGTGGACAGCCGGGACATTCGGGAAGGTGTTGGCAAGATTTCAATGTCGGCCTCAGATAAGTACTAAATGCGTTTACGATATTCGACTTTAATACAGCGATTACTTACAACGTCAATACCCTGTTCGATAAGCGCGTTGGTAAACGCCTCGTTTTCGATTCCTAATTGTAACCAGACAAGTTCTGGACCGTACGCGAGTACCTCGTCGAGATGGCCCATAAGCGCATCGCCACGCCGAAACATAACGAGGGTTTTGCGCGAAGGTGCGTCTTCCAAAGAGACATATTGCGTAAAACCAACATCGGGTTGGCGAGGATGAATGCCGATGATATCGAATCCGTACTCTTTCATGACCTCAGCGACTTCAGAAGAAACGCCTTCCTTTAGTCCAAAAATAGTAAACTCGCCTAAGTGTTGAAGTAGTAAACTAATTTCGCTTGGGGTCTCATTTAATTTCGCCATGTTAATCTCCTATTATGGATATGTTCTTGTCCGCAATATCTTCTGTCGATATTGGATAAAGATCGGTTCTACTCATGAAAAGAAAGGGGTTCATCGAGTTGTATGTCTGTGCTCGCTTTTTCTTCTGGCGCGAGTTCAACGAGATATTGCGGCAGATAGGAAGAACGAAAGAAAAGAGGAAGTAAGATGCCCGCCGTACACACACAGGCGATCGTTCCGCCAGCATTAAATCCTGTATTTTCGATTTCAATAGTGCGCGTTTGGAAACCAGGAAGAGAGGCCTTGATGGAATGGCGAGTCCAGATCCAAACGGGTTCAGTGAGCGCGATAGGGCTTGTTCCCAGCGATAGTTCATCGTCCATAATGAGTTCAGCACCACCAGGTCTTGTATAGATTTTAGTCGTTGTCGGCGAGCAGGAAACCGTAAGTAAGCTTACTACTATCCAGAATGTTCGTTTGAGATGGATCATGGTTTAGGCGGTGGTTTTTTCGAAAACAAGGAGAGGTTTTTCTCTTTTCAAAACCACTTCCTCCGTGATGACACATTCTACGACGTCGTTGAGGCTAGGGATTTCATACATGATATCGAGCATCACCTCTTCGATAATCGCACGAAGACCTCTTGCTCCCGTATTTCTAACAATGGCCTCACGAACGATGGCTGCTAATGCGTCCTGATTAAAGCGAAGCTTTACGTTCTCTAATTCAAAGAGTTTTTGATATTGTTTGACCAGGCTGTTTTTCGGTTTCCAAAGAATGTCGACAAGCATGTCTTCTGAAAGCGCGTCGAAGGTTACAATGACGGGAAAGCGGCCTACGAATTCCGGAATTAAACCATATTTCGTGAGATCTGCGGGTTTAACATGTTTGAGTAGCGCGTCGGTGGTTTCCATCTTAGGGACCACATCTGCGCCAAAACCCATACGAGAATCGCCCATGCGTGAGGCGATGATATCGGTCAAACCTTGGAAGGAGCCACAGGCCATGAACAAGATATTGGACGTATTTACCTGGATGAATTCTTGTTGGGGACGATTGCGCGAACCTTCAGGCGTGATCATGACGTTGGTGGACTCGACCATCTTGAGCAACGCTTGTTGCACCCCTTCGCCGCCGACATCTCGGGTTGATGTAGAGCTTCCGCCTTTTCCACCGAGCTTATCGATTTCATCGATGCAGATGATACCTTTGCTTGCGCGTTCGACATCGCGATCTGCGGCCATCCAAAGGTTTTTAACAATGTTTTCAACATCCTCCCCCACATATCCCGCCTCTGTTAGGCTGGTTGCATCTGCGATGGTGAAGGGCAAATCGAGTTTTTTAGCCAAGGTTTGGGCCATCAATGTTTTGCCCGACCCGGTGGGTCCGATGAGGAGAATGTTTCCCTTAGTTAATTCAACGGCCGAGTCTTCGTGCTCTTCTTCGCCTTCTTCGATTTCCTCCGCTTTGATGCGCTTGTAATGGTTGTAAACGGCAACCGCCAGCGCGCGTTTTGCGGGATCTTGCCCAATGATATGTTCGTCCAAAAAGGCTTTGATAATCTTGGGTCGCATTTCTTCGACTGGGCGTGCTTTTTCGGGCTCTCGAGATTTGTCCTCTTCAATGATTTCACGACACAGAGAAACACATTCATCACAGATATGAACGGTGGGACCAGCAATCAATTTGCGCACATCACGGGCTTCTTTTCCACAAAATGAACATCTTACTTTACTGCTTGAATCGAGCGTTTTCATGATTACCTCTGGTTCTTGTCGCGGGGGACAAGTCTGCTCTTAAAGTAAACATTACTTGGCGAATATCAATGTATCTTATTACTTTTCTCTGTAGAAATATGACGACCTTGGTCGCCAAAACTTCACCGATCCCAAACAGGACCTGGAGACGCGTAACGCCAACAATGATGACAACGATACAACGCCAGTAACGTGTCAAAACAAAGTCTCTACATTTGACATCTAACTGATTTCTACCGAAATCACGGTGAGATGTTGGAAAAATTAATACATAACAGCCGACACGAGTTTGACTGAATCCCCCCAAAAATGATCACACCTGAGCGCAATCTTTAGGCGCGATTTCTCAATTGGAAAGTGTATTCATCCCTCAACTCTCCACTGAAGCCAACGCGGCATCTACCGGATTAAAGAGATTGCTCTTACTCACGACTGGCAACGGTACGATCATAGATAATTGGCGGAGCAATGGCGCAGGGATTCCCTTGACGCACAACGCACCCATTCCCGAACTCAAGGGCCCCATCCTTTCCCCGCTAAACGCTTATCGCGATAACTTACTCCTTTTACATGGCATCGATCTCACCTCTGTTGCCGATCTCATCAAGCCTCCAGGAGGAAAATACCAAGGCGATTTACCGATCAGCAACGGCCATTCAGGTCATGCTGTGGTTTGGACTGGGCGCCCCGGCGAGCTATGGCACCAATACAGCGTGGTGGGGTTCCTACGATACCCAAGCGTCACCCTTGTTGTACGAACATGTACCAAGCGTTCTTTTCGACCGAATATTGAACGGATTAGAACCGACCACAAATCCAGATCCCCAACGTAGGAAGCGCCAAAGAAGCGCCGTAGATCTGCTCCGAGGCGAAATCATAAGAATTCGAAACCATTTGCCTTCTGATGATATAATCTTGCTCGATCAACACGTCGATGCATTGAATCAACTTGAAACAAGTTTTATCGATCAGACGTTGATGTGCCAAGTGGTGGCGAGCGGCGTTAGTGACCTTGTTCGTCCCGCCCACGTATCCAAGGCCCGCGGCTGCTCGAAACGCACCGAACCCAACCAAACTTGGGCCAATCACAAAACTGAGGTCAGCTGATTTTAACGCGAAGCAAACGTGGTTGGTTGATGGCCTAACAAAACTTAGCTTCCTTTTTCTGTCGGACATATTCGCGTTTTCAAAGTGGACATCTGATCGATAAAATGGGTCGGAGCGTGTTCAATTTTTTGGGTACTCCAATAGAATAATTTCGATCCGGATTTTTTAGCGGTGGTTTCAAACCGTGCGATGAGGTCTCGATTTTCCGGACTGAAATCGCTCGATTGGGTTTCGACGAGAACAATATCAAAGGATCGTTTTCGCATGAGTCCATGCAATTCATGAGCTTCTTGCCACTCTAGATTCGTATAGCGATTTACTTTCATGGACACCCTTAGTTGAGGACAAACATTCTTCACTTTCTTGTTAAGTTGTTGATTCTTGGTCCCCTCCGATCCGACGATGAGTATGGTTTTGGCGTCCTTCGACGAGAGCTCGCGCGAAGAAGGAAAGGCGACAAGTTTACCTTTTAGATAACCGATTTCTAACCAAGAGCGATTGAAAAAAGCCACTGAGCCCAGGAGGAAAATTACACCTACTATATAGGGCGCTTTCCTAAACATCTCCACTTCCACGAAAAATCGCGTTCTCTAAAGCCGCAATGCCATCGGTCAAACACGCGGGCCCAGGCTGCAATATGATCTCGGGCGCAAGCTCAACAATGTGGTCACTTCGTAACGCTGAAAAGCTATCTTTAGGAAATCGAGCCAACGCACGTTCCCGGTCAAAGGGCTCGCCGCACCAGCATGCAAGGTATACTTCAGGATCGCGTTCAATAATTTCTTCGACGCTCAGAAAACGTTCTTTTGCAAGCTTTCCTTTCGCCCGGTCTTTAAAAATATCCTCGGCGCCAACAATCTCGATGAGTTCACTCACCCAAGCAATGCCTGAAATAATGGGGTCCATCCATTCTTCGAAATAGACCCGGGGGCGATAGCTTCTCTCTGAGGCGCGTTCTCGAAATGTATCCAAGTTTACAATATAACGTTCAACAAGTTGACGCGCTTTTTCACTTGCTCCGACAATAGAGCCCAAGGTCAGGATGACCTCTAGGATCTCATTAATCGAACGTTGATTAAAAATGAGGACCTGACAATTTGCTCGAATCAAATCGGCGGCTAGATCTGCTTGAATGTCGGAAAATCCTATCACCAAATCTGGTTTAAGAGCGACAATCTTCTTCACGCTTCCGCCAATAAACGCTGATACCACAGGTTTCTCGCGCGCCGCTTTAGGGCGTTTAGTATAAGCACTAATCCCGACGACGCGATCGCCCTCACCCAGGGCGTAAAGGATTTCTGTGGGCTCTTCCGTTAAACAGACGATACGTTTGGGGCCCGATGGGAAAACGATGTTCATAATTCTATTTGCATATGGGTGAGCGAAGTGCTTTTTTAGAGCCTAATACATTTACACAAGAGTTTCGAACATGACCGAATTTGATCACTTTAGTTCAAGCCTTTTTAGCTTTCTAAAAGATTTAGAAGCAAATAACAATCGCGATTGGTTCAACGCACGCAAAGATAAATACGAGGATAAAATTCGGACCCCTGCCTTAGAGTTCGTCCGATCGATGGAAGATCCTCTTCTAAACATATCACCTCATTTTATGGCCAGTGATAAGAAATCGGGGGGTTCGTTATTGAGAATCTACCGTGACCTTCGTTTTGGGAAAGACAAGCGTCCCTATAAAAATAATGTCGGTATTCAATTCAAACACGAAGATGGAAAAGATATTCACGCCCCCGGATACTATCTTCATCTGGCCAACGATGGTTGTTTTTTAGGACTCGGAATGTGGGGACCTGCAACCAAAGTACTCTTCAAAATAAGAACGCGGATCGTCGAAGATCCAAAAGCCTACAACAAAATCATCAATGCAAAAGCATTCAAAGACACGTTTGAACTGAAGGGAACATCTTTGAAACGCGCGCCCAAGGGATTTGATCCAAACGATCCGATGATCATGGAGTTACGTCGCAAATCCTTTATTGCCATAAAATTCTACACAAAAAAAGAAATAACCCAGAAGGGATTTAAGAAACAAATCACCAAAGATTTTAAGACAGGAAACGCGTT
>Ga0256840_1000715_pt1 | contig 33133 bp, 34 predicted proteins | sample 355202metaG_FD_185969 | JGI IMG/M metagenome (GOLD analysis project Ga0256840, IMG submission 185969) | Hydrothermal vent microbial communities from Mid Atlantic Ridge, Atlantic Ocean - 355-202 | ecosystem: Environmental > Aquatic > Marine > Hydrothermal vents | place: Atlantic Ocean: Mid...
AAAATAAAGACAGTATTGTTAAAATAAGCCTCTTTTTTTGCTAAAGTTACTAACCTTTTTACTGAATGGTCTAAAAAACTTTGTCCATTATAGCTATCTATATAAGGATAAAACTTTTTAGTCGCATTAATGTCATATTTTACATCATTGTTTTTTAGAGTATTTTTAAAATAAGTTACAGGATTTGATGCCAAATAGGATAAGAAACTATTTGAAGAATAAAAAGCTTCAGACCATCGCCACGGATACCACTCAAACTTTCCATAGCCTCCAAACATATAAATGATAAAAAAGAGCGTATAAAGTATGATTTTTTGTTTTTTTGAACTAAATATATCAGCACCTTTAGACATCTTCTCTACTAACTTTTTAATTACTATAAAAAGTCCTAATATCAAAAGAGTAAACCCAATAAGTGTAGGAACTAAAGGATAGCCCTCTGCCACCATTTTAAAAGCTTCTCCAATATCATAAAAGTAACGGATAATAGTAGAGTCAACCATTTTTTTAAAGAAGTCAAAATAAGGAAAATCGATAATATAAAGAGCTATAAAAGCCATATTAACTATAAATATATAACTTATCCAAAAATACTTCCCAAAGGTAGATTTAAAAATACCAATGTGCTTAATACCACCCAAAAGAAAAATAGGCAAATTTGCAATAAGAGCCAACTGTAAATCAAATCGAAAACCTAACCAAAAAGAGAAAAGAACATCTAAAGAAGTATAATCCGTTCCATAATCTTTAAACGCAATAAAAAATGCCACTCTAAAAAGTGTAAAAAGCAGCACTTCACAAAAAGTTAAAAGTAATAAAAAACGAATTAATCTGGGGTAACTTATTAAACATCCACTACTTCTCTAACTTATTCATTGTACTGTTTTCACCAGTAGCTCTTGGTTGGTAGTTCATGAGAAAATCCCCTTTCTCTTTACCGTCTGAAAAGCTACTTCGATAACCTAAACCTTCAACTATCACCCGTGTTTTGGCTCTGGCGTCTTTATTGCTCCACTTTTCATACTCTATTCTATATAAAGCACTATACATTTGAGCTCTACCCGTTCCATGATAGCAGTGAATCAAAACAGGGTAATTCTCTGCTTTGTCTAACACTTCAAAAAACTTTGTTAATGTTGCTTTAGTAGGCACTTGTCCTGACGCGATATTGACATGTTGTATATTTAGATTATGCTTTTTATTAATGGCTCTAACAGCTCTGTCTTCTTCATCTATCTGAATCTGTTTGGCAGGGTTTAATCTATCTTGTACTCCAGGGTCTAATAAGTCTACTACTGTTTTAATATTGTTCTTCAATAAAAATCCCTCTAACTTATCAGGAGCTATCAATGCTGATTTATACACTTTATTTTGAGATATCTCTTCAAACCTGTAGTTAAAATGAACATGCCAAACATAAAAAGAAATACCCACTAACAATATAACACCCAATAATTTCAATACTTTTTTCAAAAAAAGATCCTTATCTATAATATAGATGGGATTTTATCTAATTTTAGATAAAATCGTCTCCTATTTAATTTTAGGAGTATCGATGTCATTTAAAATAGTCATTGCCAATCGCTCTATTAAACTCTTGGGAGCTCTAGTTAAAACACTAAGTTATCCTTTCCATTTTATTTTTCCAAAAAAACGTTTTACCATTCCAAAACAGAGTGACCCTTTACGTCCATCAAAGAGTGAAACCCTTATTCCCAAAATAATTTGGCAAACCAACTTTACCAATGAAGTAACTCTCCCCATCTATGCCAACTACCTTTTTAATCGTTTTATATCCCCTGATTATGAGTACCGTTATGTCAGTACAGAAGACCGTCTTACCTTTTTAGAAGAACATGCTACCCCAGAGATTTTTCAAGCCTACTCAAAACTTACCGATGGTGCTTCACAAGCTGATTTATGGCGAATGTTTACTCTAAACTACTATGGTGGAATCTATATGGACATAGATGCTCATGTGGTATGGCCCTTATCTAAAATGATTCAGCCTAAAGACACAGAAATATTTTTACTCAATAAACAACACTATACCAACTACTTTATAGCTACGACCAAAAATAATCCCATTATTGAAAAAACGCTAAAAATTATTGTAGAGAACATAGAGCAAAAAAAGATTGGTAGTGGTGTCTATGATTTAACGGGGCCTAGCACTTTGAACATTGCCATTGGAGATAAAAAAGTAAATCATCGTTTTTATCGTCTTACTTGTGTGCAAGGTAGTTTCACCAATGAACATTTTCAATACATCGATAAGCCTAGAGGTAAATGGACACATGCTAAAAATGAAGAGCTTATTAAAGAATCTTAACAGTAGGAGTTAAAACAATGAAAAAACGAATATTAATAACAGGTGGTGCAGGTTTTGTCGGCAGTCACCTATGTAGAAGACTGCTCAATGAGGGAAATGATATTATCTGTTTAGATAACTTCTTTACAGGGGACAAATCAAATATTATTGATATGATAGACAATCCCTATTTTGAACTTATTCGTCACGATGTACAAGAGCCTATTTTATTAGAAGTAGATGAAATTTATAACCTTGCTTGTCCTGCTTCACCACCCTACTATCAATTTGACCCTGTTGCAACCACCAAGACATCAGTTATGGGTGCTATCAACATGTTGGGAATTGCACGAAAATGTAAAGCCAAAATTTTACAAGCGAGTACTTCAGAAGTCTATGGTGACCCAGAGGTTCACCCACAACCTGAAAGCTATAGAGGTTCAGTTAGTACTACAGGAATCAGGGCTTGTTATGATGAGGGAAAACGATGTGCCGAAACACTCTTCTTTGACTATCATCGTCAACATGATGTGAAAATCAAAGTTATAAGAATCTTTAATACCTACGGTCCAGCCATGAATCCTAACGATGGACGAGTAGTTAGTAACTTTATTGTCCAAGCCCTAAAAGGTGAAGACATTACCATGTATGGAGATGGAACACAAAGTAGAAGTTTTCAATACATTGATGACCTCATCGAGGGGATGATAAAACTCATGAATAGTCCAGATGAGTTTACAGGTCCTGTTAATATTGGAAATCCAAATGAATTTACCATGTTGGAGTTGGCACAAAAAGTGATTGAACTTACAGGTAGCGATTCTAAAATTATCTTCCAACCTCTTCCACAAGATGACCCTCTTCAACGTCAACCTCTTATTGATTTGGCTAAAAAAGAGTTGGATTGGGAACCTACTATTGAGTTGGAAGAAGGATTGATGAAGACGATTGAGTATTTTAAGGGTGTTATTTAATCAATAACTTATAAGTTATTGATTTTATCCAAAACAAACTCAGCTCGTGCAATGTCCGTGTGATATTTTTTCACTCTTTCCATTGCATTTTTACCAATTCGTTCTCTCTCTTCTTCATGTTCTAAATAATAATTACATAAATCAACTAAATCACTCAAATCATCTTTACAATAGACGATATCTTCACCATCAACAAAGGGATTATCAATTTGAATTTGAAGCTTTTGAGAAATCACAAAACAGCCCATACCTGTTAGTTCCCACAAGCGTACTGTATCCCATCCTCCACCTCTAAAGTTTAAGCCTATTTTAGAACTTGCAATCTCTTGTAAATAAAACTTCCCTTTTCGTTTATATTTTTTCATAACTTGATTTTTAGTTGTTCCATTCTCTTTACAATCAAACTTATCTTCTAAAAGGCTTAATGCATCTGTACGTATTTTCGCAGTTTCAACTCCCCAAAAAGAAACATCATATTTATATTTATCATCTAAAGTCGGCATTAAATCATAGTTAAAACACATTGGTAAAGCATAAACATTTTTGGGATATTCTCTATCTAAACAATACTCTCGTTTAAAAATTAAATCAAAAGATCTTTTAGCCTCTACCGTCTCAAATGTCTCCCGACCTCCTAAACGATCTAAATCACCCAGCAGTTCAGGAAAATCTCCCGTGTCAAAAAATACTCTAGGAACTTTCTCATCAATCTTGTCCATAATTTCATAATATTTTTGAATGGTATAAGGATTACATGATGCTACAATCACAACATCGTACTCTTTATTGAATTGTGCCTTAATAGAGTCAATCAAAGTTGTAAAAGAAAACTTACTCAAATTTTTAGGATAAGGTCGATGATTCAAATGCATCCTGTAGTTCCATGGATACTCTGTAATATTCTCTGCCCCTATAACTTTACACAAGCCTGTATAAAGATACTCTTGAACATACTCCGATTTTGGTCTGTTAATGTACAGTATTTTCATTAAAATTTATCCTTCCACTCTATATTATTTTGTACTACTTTTGCAGGATTTCCAACGCAAACACTATACGCAAGAACATTTTTCGTAACGGTTGAGTTTATACCAACCACACTTCCATCTCCGATAGTGCAACCTTTTAAAACTGTAACATTATCAGCTATCCAAATATGCGACCCCAATACAATATCTTTCGCCTTATTAATTCGTTTTCCATCTTTAAAAATAGGATGTCCATCTGAAGTCATTATTTTAATATTTCGTGACAATCCACAATCATCACCAATAATCAAACGTGTTCCCTCTTTAATAGAAAAATAACATGCATCACCTATCATACAATTTTTCCCTATCTTTACCGAACAGTTATCCCCTATAATCTCAATGGTCATATTGCGTAATCGTGTATTTTTATCTACAATTAAATGGTTGTTTTTACCACGTAGTAAAATATGACAAGCAACTATTTTTGCTGATTTAGCAATAGATATAGTTGATGTTTTATCCACTTTAATCTTATTTCGTAATCGCTGAATAAAGGTAAAACTCATAATTTTTTAATTCCATATTGAGCAATATACTGATTATTCTCTCTATTTTTTTCTATTATCTCCAAATTTTCACGCTCTTCTTCTCTTCTATCTGTACGAGCATGATTCAGATGTAATAGGTTTGCACAATACTTACAAGACTTTAAGATAGATCCGTTAGCAATAAAACGCCACTCCATATCTGTATCATCTCTATGAGGTGCATAGGGTAATTCTTCATTAAACCCATTAAGTTCATAAATATCTTTTTTAAAACAAGAGTAATTAGAAGCAAGAATATGAATATTGCTATTAAGTTTTTGAACTAGCTTATACAAAAAACTATTTGGGTTAAATCGAATACCATGCTCATAATTTCTAATAGCATCATTATTTAGATATTGATACTTTTTTAAATAACTATTTTCAATATCCAAAGCATTAGTTTTAGCCTTTCGTAAATCTGAACTTACTTTATCGCCTAAATTTACCCGTCGTCCACAAAGAACTGTTTTAGGTTCAGATAAAGCAACATGCGACTCAATAAAAGTACTAAAAGGAATGGTATCACCATCAATAAATATAATATACTCCCCATTAGCAATAGCCAATGCTCTATTCATAATAATGGCTTTTCTATTTCCTTTATCTTCATGAGAAACATACAAAATATCTAATGTAGAAAACTTTTCTTTAATTTTGTCAATCTCTAAACTATCATCATCTTCAGCAATAATAAGCTCAAAATTTTTATAGGTTTGAGCTGCTAAAGCTTCTAATATTAATACTAATGCTACTTCATCTTTATAAGTAGGAACTAAAATACTAACTTTCATTAATTACCTTTAGTAACTTCTCCAACTGAACCTCAGCATCAAATTTTTCTTTGGCTTTTTCATACCCTGCCAAAGCTAACTTTTCTTTTAATTTATTATCTTCATAAAGCAACGCTATCTTAGAGGCTAAATCTTCAGAACTTCTATCAAATAACAATCCATTGACTCCATCATCAATAATCTCTAAAGGACCAGCCTTATTGGTAGCTATCATACAAACTTTGTTCATCATCGCTTCTATGACAACCAAGCCAAAAGTCTCTTTGGGCGTGGCTAAAATATTTACATCAAAAAGTTGCATATGTGTATCTACTTCTCTAGTGAACCCTGTAAAAACAACACTCTGCTCAATCCCTAAATCTTTTACTTGTTGTTTTAAACTTTTTAAATAAGCTTCATCCATAGTATGTCCAACAATTAATGCTTTAATATCAAGCTCTTTTAACTTGGCTATGGCTTCTAGAACCAAATATTGTCCTTTAACCTCTTCTATTCGTCCAACAATTCCAACGATAAAACTCTCACCTAAATCATATAGTTTTTTCAACTCATCCACTCTAGTATTATCTATCTCTTTCTCTTTAGTTCCCATATAAAACATTTCAACCTTCGGTCTAATCTCTAGGGGAATAAACTTCTCTAATTGTGTTTTTACTTGATAAGTCACAGCATGTAGAGTATCTATATTTTTATAAAGCCATTTGTGATAAACATCATCTTTAAAACGTGTCATCGTCATGTTTCGTGTCTGCATAATTTTTGGTTTACGCTTACTTATGGTTTTCGCCAGAACTACTGTGGCAATATCTCTTGTCCAGTGAAAATGAATCATATCTATCTCATGTTTATCAATAAACTTTGCCAATTTCAGTGCTGGGACAATAGGAAAAAACTTATTTCTTTTAAGGTGAAACTTTTTATCATCTTCGACAAAGTTATCAAGTTTTTTATCAAGTGCTACTATAATTTTACAGTTGGTTTTTTCTTTAAAACTTTCATAACAACTCACCATAAAAAGTTCTAAACCACCAAGGTCAGGAGAGAGACAAAACTCTAATATATTTTTATTTTTCATACTTTATTATATCGAAAATTAGGTACAATTAGAGATGATTAAATACAAAATAAATCCTAAATATAAAGAAGAATTCACACCTTTTCTAAAAAATATTAAAGAGCATTTTTCCAACAATGACCAGAGCATTCATAAAGCACGAAATGAATTAAAAATTATCAACCATAATAATGTAGATACGGTAGTTAAAGCTTTTAAAGTACCCAACATCATTAACCAATTTGCTTATGCGTACTTACGAGGAAGCAAAGCAAAGAAGTCTTATGAAAATGGTATAAAACTTATAGAGCTTAGGGTTAAAACACCTGAACCTATTGGGTATATAGAGTTCTATGAGAAAGGTCTACTTAAAGAGTCATTTTTTATAAGTCTGCATCAGCCTTATGATTTTTTAATCCGTGAACCACTCTATGAAGCAGATTTTGAAGATAGAGAAAATATCATCGAGCAATTTGCAGCGTTTACCTATGGGCTTCATCAGAAAGATATTTTTCATAAAGACTACTCAGCAGGAAATACCTTGGTTATACCTCAGGGAAATGGCAAATACCACTTTAGTATCGTCGATATTAACCGTATGCAGTTCAGACCAATTGAACTTGACCTAGCGATGCAAAACTTTAACAAACTTTGGGCAGATGAACCTACCTTAACCATCATTGCTAAAGCTTATGCCAAACTTGCCAATATTGAGGAAACCAAAGCTATAGACCTTATTATTAAACATGACCAAGAACTCAAAACATTTGTCGAACGACGACGTACTATAAAAGCATTTTTTAAAGGTAAAAACCAATGATAAAAATTTCAGCAGCCATCATAACCTATAACGAAGAGAAAAACATCAAACGATGTATGGACAGTTTGGACTTTGTAGACGAGATTGTTATCGTAGACTCTTTAAGTTCAGACAATACCTGTAGCATAGCCAAAGAGCTTGGAGCCAAAGTCATAGACCAAAATTTTTTAGGACACATAGACCAAAAACAGTTGGCAGTTGACCACTGTAGTCACGACTGGATACTAAGCCTAGATGCAGACGAAGAGGTCTCTCCTGAATTAAGAGCTTCCATCATAGAACTTATAAAAGAGCCTCTAAAATATGAAGCCTATGAGATGAAACGTGTTAGTTTTCACCTTGGAAAATGGATTCGTCATGGAGGTTGGTATCCAGATAAAAAAACAAGATTTTTTAATAAACAAAATGCCCATTGGGGAGGATATAATCCTCATGACAAAGTTATAGTCAATGGTGAAACTGGTATGTTAGAGGGTGACTTAAAACACTATGTTTTTACAGACCTAAGACACAACATCGACACCAACAACTCCTACTCATCCATTATGGCTGAAGATTTAAACAAGAACGGGAAAAAGCTCTCTTACTTCAAACTCTTTCTAAAGCCTATAGGAAAATTTCTTGAAGTATACCTCTATAAAAGAGGTTTTTTAGATGGAATGCCAGGGTTTATCATTGCTGTAGGTGCTTCTTATTCTATGTTTTTAAAGTTTGCCAAGCTTTGGGAACTTCAAAATGTCAAAAACAAGTAACAGCATGAATATACTCATAACAAGACATGATAAAATAGGCGACTTCATCACGATGCTTCCTGTCTGTAAAGTTCTAAAAGAGCAAAGAAACCATAAAATCGTGATGCTTGTTGCCAAGGTCAATGTGGCTTTAGCCAAAGAGCTTGAGTTCATAGACGATGTAATTGAGTATACCAATGACAGTAAAGCATTAATAAAAACTATAAAATCTTATAACTTTGATGTGAGCATAAGTGGCTACATCGACACTACTTTAGGAAAAGTTCTTTTTAAATCACGCATTCCAAAACGTATGGCTCCTGCTACCAAAATAGCTCAAATCTTTTTTAACAAACGGGTTAAACAGCGACGAAGCTTGGTAGAGAAACGTGAGTTTGAATACAATTTAGACTTACTAAAAGCATTTGATGAAGACTTAGTTTTAGATTTTAACCGTCCATTATTCAAAGCCGTAGGTTCAATAACATCGAACAAAAACTTCATCATATTCCACACAGGTTTTGGTGGAAGCAGTGACGGAAACTTAACCCTTGATGACTATCTAAAATTAGCAAAAAAAGCGTCAAAATCAACCGAAGTCGTCTTCTCTTTTGGTCCCGATGACGATGTCTCAAAAGCATACATCAAAGAAAAACTAGACTTTAAAGCCACCATAAGAGACAACTTCAAAAGCCTATTAGAGTTCACCTACTTTATAGCCACTTCAAAACTTTTCATCAGTACCTCCACAGGTCCCATGCACCTTGCAGGAATGACCAATACCCCTACCCTTTCATTTTTTGGAGCAAACCTATTTGCTTCTGCCAAACGTTGGGGAACGATTAGTGATGAAACGTTACAGCATAACTTTACAGTTGGAGCTGATTATGGTGTTGAGGTTTATGAGAAGATAGAGGGTAAGTTGATGGAGCTTCTAAATGAACAGTAACTTCCCATGGGACTCCAACTCCGACCAACCTTACATCTTAAAACGGGAAGATAAAGAAACCCTACGTAAAGGGCATAAATTAGACTTTTTAAAACTCATAGTCACTAACCTCATCTTTTTCCCTTATTTATTTTTAAAATTTATATTAAAATTAATGATGTTCGATAAAATCGAACCTACGAGAAAAACAAATTTTTATGGCTTATGTGTCAACCTAGATAAAGGTGAAGCCCAATACAAGCTAATAGAAGAGTTAAGCGTAAAATCACTTCAAATCAGAGTTTTTCTAAATGACATAAAAAACATAGATGCGTATGTAGATTTTACAAAAGGTTTTGGAGAAGACAAAGCAATACTCATAACGATTATCCAAGACAGAGAACACATAGAAGACCATGAACTTTTAAAAAAAAATATAAATATAATATTTGAAAAGTTTCAAGGCATCGCCAAAGAATTCCAAATTGGTAATGCCATTAACCGTATAAAATGGTCATTTATCTCTATGGAGGAGTATCTAGCCTTTTATGAAACCATTCAAAAAGTACGAGATGAAAACTTTCCAAATATAAAACTTATAGGTTCAGCTGTCATAGATTTTGAGTACCACTTTAGTATTCGTACCCTTTTTAACAACTTTAAAATTCACTACGACAAGTTTTCTACCCTACTCTATGTTGACCGTCGTGGTAGTCCCTACTCTACACAGATGGGCATCTTTGATTTAAAAAACAAAATAGAGTTTTTAGATACCATTCTTAAAAGTTCTAAAAAATCTGAAAATTCTATTTATATTACAGAAACCAACTACCCTTTAAGCAATACAGCACCTTACGCCCCTACTTCTGAAAAAGAGTGCGTGAGTGAAGAAGTATATAAAAAATATATGTTAGAATATTTTGATATTGCTCTTAACACAGGAAAAGTAGAAAAAGTATTTTGGCATCAGCTTATTGCCCCAGGTTATGGACTCGTAGATAACAGAAATGGTAAACTACGAAAAACAGAAGCATTTTATGCGTTCAAAAAAATCGTAGGGGGCGATTGCCATCGCACCAATAATCAGGATAACAAATGAATAAAATACTCATAGAAGTCCCAACATGGCTAGGTGACTGCGTCATGACCACACCAACCATAGAGAACATTATAAAAGCCTACCCTAACGTTAAAATAACCATCTTTGGAGCATTTGTCTCAACAGCTATTTTTGCAGAACATCCCAATGTAGAAGCCATAGTTTTAGACGAGAGTAAAAAATCTTCTTCTCGTCTTAAGTGGATTTACAACAAAGCCAAAGAACTTAATGAATTTGATGTAGCCATAACTTTTAGACGTACCTTTTTTTCTAAACTTTTTATTTGGTTTAGCAAAGCTAAAATAAAAGGCTACTACAAACGCTACACTAAAGAGGAGGTTCATCTTGTTAAACGGTACAATGAGTTTATAAATAAAACCTTTAATATTAAAGAAGTTCCCAAAAATTTAAAAATCTATTTTGAATCGTTTAAGTATGACAAGCCTACATTGGGCATAAACCCAGGGGCATCTTACGGCTCTGCCAAACGTTGGTATCCTGAAAAGTTTGCAAAAGTAGCTTCTGAGTTAAGTGACGAATATAACATTGTCATCTTCGGAGGACCAGCAGAAGTTGACATGGCATCTGACATTGAGAAAGAACTCAAAAAATCAAATGTACCTTGTGAAAACATAGCAGGGAAAACAAGCATTAAAGAGTTATGTCAAAAAATAGGAGGCTTAGACCTCTTCGTCACAGGAGACAGTGGACCCATGCACGTGGCAGCTGCGTTTAAAGTCCCAACTGTAGCCATTTTTGGACCCACAAAAGACAAAGAGACCTCTCAATGGATGAACCCACAAGGGGTTATCGTTAAAAGAGAGATGGAGTGTAGCCCTTGTATGAAAAGGAGTTGCCCTCTAAAACATCATGAGTGTATGAAATTAATTGAGGCTGATAATGTTTTAGAAAAAATCAACTCAATTCATCATCAATAATCTGACAAATCGTATGCCCAAACAGAATATGCATCTCTTGAATACGAGGGGTGTCGTCTGATGGGACAACCAAATTAATATCACAAGCATAATTCATTTTCCCACCACCTTTTCCAGTAAGACCTAATGTTTTAGCTCCCATCTCTTTTGATAAAAGTAATGCAGACAAAACATTTAAAGAGTTACCAGAGGTGGAAATACCTATAAGCAAATCGCCCTCATTAACCAAAGCTTCTACTTGTCTGTCAAATATTCTGTCAAAACCGTAGTCGTTTCCTATGGCAGTTAAGGCAGAGGTATCAGTAGTCAATGCAATAGCAGGGAGACCACGTCGTTCGGTTTTGTAACGACCAGTCAATTCGGCTGCTATGTGTTGTGCATCGGCAGCTGAACCACCATTTCCACAAAGTAGAACTTTGTTACCTCTTTTTAAAACTTCTACAGCCATAGCTGAAGCTTTTTCTAAATCTTCTTCCATACTTCCCATAACAGCTTGTATGGTTTTTAGGTGTGATTCAAATTCATTAGCAATAGTTGTTTTCATGACCATCCTTTATGCGTTCTATTGTTTTTGTGGTACTTTTTCCATCAACAAAGTCAACCAATCGTAACTCATCGGCTATATCTTGACCTACAACCTCTTTGCCCTCATAATCACCACCTTTTACCAAGATGTGAGGTTGCACAGCTTTAATTAATTCATAGGGGGTATCATCATAAAATTTTACCACATAATCTACAGCTTCAAGTGAAGCTAATATATAGGCTCTATCATCTTCGGTATTTACAGGTCGTGTTGGACCTTTTAAACGGCTCACACTTTCATCTGAGTTTAGACCTAAAATTAATACATCCCCATAGCTTTTTGCCTCTTCTAAGTACTTCACATGACCCACGTGTAAGATGTCAAAACAGCCATTGGTAAAGACTACTTTTTTACCTCGTTTTTTTAGTTCAGCACTTAAAAGCTCTATCTCTTCAAGCGTCTTAATATGTGAATCCGATGTAGATTTATTGAGACTTGACTCATACTCTATTATCTCATTGAGGGTTGCTGTGGCTGAACCAATTTTGCCCACAACCACACCAGCAGCAAGGTTTGAAAACTTTACAGCTTTGTCGATGTCATAACCACAAGCCAAAGAGAAACCTAGACTTGCAATAACCGTGTCCCCTGCTCCTGTAACATCATACACTTCTCGTGCTACGGTTGGATGGGTACGTAAAGTTTCATCGTAAATAGCAATTCCATCTTCACTTAGAGTAATAAGCGAAACATCTAAGGCACACTCATCTTTTAATTTTGTAATCGCTTCAAAGAGTGACGCTTCATCTTTAATCTCTATACGTGATGCTTCTATCGCCTCTTTTTTGTTCGGTGTTAAAAGATAGGCTCCAGAATACTTGGTATAGTCATCACCTTTGGGGTCAACCAATACTTTTTTACCTGCTTCATTCGCTATATCAATAATCACTCTGCTCAAAGAATTGGTTAAAACACCTTTTCCATAGTCTGATAACAAAACAACATCATACGCATCTATTTGATTTTTTATGAAAACAGTAATTTTTTCTTGAGAATCAACAGTAACATCTTCCGTACTCTCTTTATCATAACGAACGACCTGTTGTTGTGACGCGATGATTCTACTTTTTTTAGAGGTCTTACGCCCCTTTTGAACAATCAAACTGTCGCCATTAACATCAATATCACTCAAGAGTATTTTAAGTTCATGAGCATTCGCATCATCACCAACAACACTTAAAACATCTACCTTGGCACCTAACGCTCTAAGGTTATGAATAACATTTCCAGCCCCACCAAGAACAGAGGTCTCTTTTTCTATAGCAACCACTTGAACTGGTGCTTCAGGAGAGATTCGTTCACACTTTCCCCATAGGTAATGGTCTATCATCAAATCACCGATGACTAAAATGTTTGGTTCTTTGTTTTTTAATTCTATCAATTTACTTCTTCTTCATACATACGTTTAATCTCTGAGATATAATCTTTTATTCCCTCTTCAAGTTCCCACTCTGGAGCATAATCTAAAAATTCTTTTGAAGTAGAAATATCAGCTTGAGTGTGCATTTGATAACCTGTAAATGGATTTGGAAAATACTCTGTTCCATAGTCGGTACCCAACTCTTTTTGTAAAATATCTGCTATATCTTGAAAGCTTCTTGGTTTTGAAGTTCCCACATTATAGACCCCAGATTTTTTAGCTTCACATGCTTTTATATTTGCTTGAAGGACATCTTTAATGTAGACAAAATCTCTTACTATCTCATCACTTCCCTCAAAAAGTCTTGGTGTTTTCCCTGCTAAAATTTGATGTCCAAATTGAATAACAGTTGACGATGTTTTATCTTTAAAAAACTCTCTTGCACCATAAACATTAAAATATTTGAGTCCTACAATGTTCATCGTTGGATTTTCTCTCATGTAACGATAGGCTATCTGATCCATCGCATATTTAGAGAAACCATAAGGGTTTTCAGGTCCTTCTTTACCCACGGTTTGAGGTGAAGGCTGTGAACCATAGGTGGCAGCCGAAGAGGCATAAACCAAAGAGGCATTGTCTTTTTTTGCCATCTCTAAAATATCATAAAAAGAGTTCACATTGGTCTGCATAATGATTTCTTGGTCATAAACACGCGTATCAGAGATAGCAGCCTGATGAAAAATATAGTCAAAATTATAAGCGTTCAGTTGTGAAAGGTCAGCTTTTGAATTTAAGTCTCCACAGATAATGTCTCCATGAAAACCTATAAGGTTTTTATAGTGTCCAAAACTTTGTAAATTTCCATTAGAAAAAAGGGCTTCGCTTCTAAAGATGTCAAAAATAACTATATGAGCATCAGGGAAGTTTTCTTGAAAGTAAAAAGCCAAATTAGAGCCTATAAATCCAGCTCCACCAGTGATGAGAATCGTTTTATTATTAAAGTCAATGTTGTTGTATTTCATAACTGAATTATAGCTTTTTTCTTCCAAATAGTGATTAAATGAACATCTTTAACTATCAGGACGACTCCAAATAAACAGTAAAACTAAAGATAAGATAATTATCTGTATAAATATAACTATTTGTGTTATATTTAATAATATAGATATAAGAATTACCAAAAAGATAGAGAGTGTAGAAAAGTACTTAGCTTTTTTATCAATTGCTCCTTTTTCATGCCAATCTTTTATCATATCTCCAAATATATTATGGCTTATCAACCAATCATGCACCCTATCAGAAGACTTAGCAAAGAAAAATGTGCTAAGTAATAAAAATGGCACCGTAGGCAAAAGAGGTAAAAGAACGCCTAAAAATGCTAAACCTAAGCAGATTCCTCCTAAAACGAACCAAATATGCTTCATATATTACCTATCCTCTGTTTTAATTTTTACTCGCTCTTTTGCTACTTTTACAATGTGTTCATCTTCACCCAAATCTAACCATTTAAACTGCATTCCACTTTGGATGGTACCATCTACGATGTCACCTGAGTTTCTAAACTTCAAATCAAGCTTGGCTATTTCAAAACCACTCATAGTTTGAGTAAAAGATTCTAAACGACTGTTCTTTTTATTGTTGGTAAAAAGATAACACCAACTCTTTAGACCCAAACGCCCTACCCTTCCTCGTAACTGATGAAGTGTTGCCAAACCCAAACGTTCTGCTCCAACTATAACTATAAGGGTTAAACGAGGAAGAGAAATTCCTACTTCTACTACTGTTGTGGCTAAAAGTATATCACCCTCATCTCTAAACTCTCTTAAGACTTGCTCTTTCTTTTTATCTTTTCCATGGGTTACGTAGACATTATCAAACTTTTTTTCCCAAAATCCACGACCTTCATCAAGTGACTGATAGGGAATCTCTTTACTCTCTTCTACCAAAGGGTAAACAATTAAAACTTGATGATTTTGTGCTATCTCATCTTTTATATCTTCTAAAAGTTCAGAAAAATATCCTTTGTCAATCACTCTAGTCGTAATATCTTTCTCAAAAGGTGTGGTGGTTATGAGGCTAACATCTATCAGTTCAGACTGCATCATCGCTTGGGTTCTAGGAATAGGGGTGGCTGAAAACTGTAGGTAGTGTGGTTTGCTTTCTCCTTTTGCCATCATGTTTTCTAGTAAAGCTCTCTGTTTCGTTCCAAATCGGTGCTGTTCATCGACCATCACCAAAGGGACTTGGGGTAAATCTTCTTTAAACAGTAGGGCATGAGTGCCTATAATAAAATCAGCCGTGGTGTAGTCTCCCTCATTTTTACCCTGCATCACCAAAGCAATGCTCATATCTTTAGGCAAATGCTGTACTGCCTCTTCATAAAGCTGAATCGCCAGTAGTGAAGTAGGCGCCATCAACATACTTTTATGAGGGCGAGCCATAACGGCTGCCGCCAAAATAACCATGGTTTTTCCTGAACCAACATCACCAATAATCAGACGTTTGGCAGCCTTCTCTTTTGATTTTAAATCTTGTTGTACCTCATAAATGACCTTTTTCTGTTCTTTTGTTAACTGAAAAGGAAGTGACTTTGAAAAAGAGATAAACTCACCAGTTAAAGCTTCTAATGCAGGAAAATCAGCCCGTTTTCCTTTGAGCTTTTTCATGTGGTTAAACGCTTCTATAAACTTTAAAACCTCTTTGTCATACTGCTCTACTTGTTTAATGTTTTGTGGATAATGTAGACCAAGTAGGGTATGAACTTCATGAGTATCCAAACCCTCTGCTAAAAGATTATGCTCTGTAATATAAAACTCTATCAAAGAGTACATACTACTCTCTTTTAGTACGGTACTGTATCTAGGAAGAATCTCACCTATACGTTTCAGTGATTTGGCTTGGTTCATCTGAAGCGTACCTCTATACTCCTCAACTTTACCTTGAATATAGTGACGAGACCCAAGCGTATAGAGCTTATGGTGATAAGGAGTAACCCTAAATAACATAGAGACCAAACGTTGATTAAACCCAGGTAGATAAAAAGTGATACGAAGTTTCCCATTAAAGTTTGAGACCTCATCAACCGTAGCTTCAAAGGTTTGAGTCTCTCCTATTTGAATGTCTGAAGAGAGCGTGGTGTTGTTATAAGAAGTGGGAATTAGTAGGGCTAAGTCCAATAAAGAGACTATTTTTAGTTTTTGAAACAACGCTTTGGCTTCTTGCATACAACTCTCCTTATATATTTTAAAAGAATTCTAACACAAAAAAAACAAAAGTTCTAAAAATATGTCAAATTGTAATACTTTGTAAAAAGTATAAACCATACTTAATGTGACCAATATATTCACATTAACTATAATGGTGTTTACTTTTGTAACTTCTATAGCTACGCTCTTATTATCTATACGAACAATCAAGTGATAACTCATCATTTAGTATAGAATAACCATCAAATAAATTATTTTCTAAATTAAAAGGTTCTTATTATTTCTCTATTAAGCAATATACAACCAACTCCTTTTAACATTTTATACATTGAAGATAATGACTTAGTCAGAAAATCCACCAGCATACTCCTTCAAGAATTTTTCAACAATTTAATTGTCGCGATAGATGGAGAAGATGGGTTAGAGAAGTTTAATAACAATCAAATAGATTTAATTATTACCGATATCAATATGCCAAAGATGAATGGTTTGGATATGATAGAGAAAATTAGAGCAATTAATTCTTCTGTACCTATTTTAATCACTTCAGCCCATGATGAAACAGCATACTTAATGCAAAGTATCCAATATAGAATCAATGGCTATATTTTAAAACCTCTTAATCTAAAAGAGTTAACAAGAAGTATTCATGAAATTATAGAAGAGCTATATAAAAAAAGTGAGGAAGTAAATCATCTAAATTTATTGAAAGCTTATCAAACGGTTACCGATCACAGTTCCATTGTATCTAAAACAGATATAGAGGGCTTCATTACCTATGTTAACGATGAGTTTTGTAAAATTTCTGGTTATACAGAAGAGGAACTTCTTGGACAAAAACACAATATTATACGCGCTCCTGATGAACCAGACGCTCTATTTGAAGAGTTATGGGAAACCATAAAAGAGAAAAAAGAGACATGGAGTGGTGTTATTAAAAACCAAACCAAACAGGGTGAGTTCTACTATGTTAAAACAACCATACAACCTATTTTAGATGCTTTGGGGAATATTAAAGAGTTTATTGCTTCAAGAACACTTATTACAGACATTATCCATCCTAAAAAACTACTTTTGAATTTTTTATCTTCTGTTGACAATGCTCTTGTTATTTTAATTAAAATAGAAGATTTTGACTATCTAGAATCATCTTTAGGAGAAGAAGAGAGTTCAAAAATTCAAAAAAATTTTGCAGAAAAACTCTTTAATTGGCGACCTAAAAATTGTCAATTTTCTAAAGTTTATCATCTGGGAAGTGGTAAATTTGTTTTTGCTAAAGATGCTAAGGCATGTATAGAAAATATCCATCAACTTTCTCAACAAATTAAAGAGTTTCAAGAGAGTATTAACAGGGCTAAAATCACCATAAAACCTCTTGATTATGCTCTATCAATTATTCTCAGTTTCGCTTATGGTAAAGATGCATTTGAAAATGCAAAAATTGGATTGGATGAGCTACTCAGAACCAAACAAGAGTTTATTTTCGCCAATAAACTCATAAACAAAAAACGCAACATTGCCATAGAGAAGATCAAAACCTTTAAGATGGTACGAAAAGCCATAGATTCATATAATATCGTCTCCTATTTTCAACCCATTGTGAATAACAAAACAAAAAAGGTAGAGAAGTATGAGTCATTGGTTAGACTTATTGATGAAAATAAAAATATACTCTCTCCTTATCGTTTTTTAGACACAGCCAAAGAAGGTAAATATTATGCTGAGATAACCTCCATTGTTTTAATCAACTCATTTAAAGCCCTTCATAAAACCGATATGAATATCTCTATAAACCTCTCTTCTCTTGATATTGAAAAGAGTAAAACTCAAGAAATATTCTTTTCTTTACTAGAAACGTATAAAGAGGAAGCCTCTCGTATTATTTTAGAACTGCTTGAAGATGAAAATATAAAAGATATCAATAATATGAAAAATTTTATAGAAAAAGCAAAAACCTATGGTGTCAAAATTGCTCTTGATGATTTTGGAACAGGGTATTCTAATTTTGAAAGAGTTCTTGAATACAAACCCGATATTATAAAAATAGATGGCTCTCTCATTAAAAATATAGAAGATGATGAATTTGCACAACATATGGTTGAAACCATTGTTGCTTTTTCTAAGAGACAGAACATTCTAACGATAGCTGAATATGTAGAGAGTGAGGCTATTTTTAATGTTGTTACTAGTTTGGGAGTTGATTACTCGCAGGGTTACTATTTTGGGGAACCAGACACATTACAATAGAGCCATCACTTTCTAGTTTCACAAAAAGTCTACTACTTCTTTTCTCCAGTAACCACAGAGAACGAAATCTGAGCTATCTCTTTATGCTTTTGTATAAACTCATTCAGTTCGTCCAGTCTCATCGCTTCTATCTTCTTTAGATTCTCAGTTGAAGAACCTAAAGGACGGTTGGTATAGTACTCTTGAAAAGCACGACCAAGTCTTTGTGATAGGATCTCATTTCTAAGTGGCTCTGACCCCAATATAAACTGTTTAGCAGCCGTTAACTCCTCTTGTGTCACACCTTTGTCTAAAAAGAGTTGCACCACCTCTTTCACAGAGTTTACAGCTTCCTCACCCGACTCTATTTTGGTCTGTAAATAGCCTGAAAAATATGAGTGAGATTTGTTAATGTTAAAACGGCTATAGACCGAATAGACCAAACCTTTTTTAACCCGTATCTCTTCCATTAGACGTGAACCAAAACCAGAACTTCCTAAAATAAATGATGATACTTGAGAGAGGTGTCGCTCTTTACTGTCATAAGCCACATCAAAAGGAGCCCCAAAATAGACATACGCTTGTTCACTCTTTACAATGCTCTCTTTTGTCTGCTCTTCGCCTACAGCTTTCATAGGGATAATATCGGTACTTTTAACATGAGAAAGTTTCAACAGAACATGGGCTGCCAGTTTAAAAGCTTCTGCTTGACCAATATCTCCACCCATAACCACGATGGCATTTTCTAAACCTAAATGTTCGCTAATCTGTTTTTTTATATCATTAAGTGTAATAGATTCAACACTTTTAACTGTTCCCAAACTTGCTTTTGCCAAAGGGGTATTGGGAAAAAGCATAGACTTCATCGCCAATGATGAGATATAATCAAAATCACTCTCTTTTGCTTTTAAAGAACCAATGGTTTGTGTTTTAATCTTTCCTAAAGTCTCGTCACTATAGTTGGGGTCTTGCAACAACTCTTGTAACAACTCTATACCATGAGAAAATTCACTCTTTAACGAACCCAACTCTATCACAAAAGTTTCAGCTCCAGCGTGTGCTGACAGTCCAATAGCCCTACTCTCTAGTTTGGTTGCAAACCCTACTGAACCATCTTTTTTAGTTCCTTCATTGAGTAATTTTTCTGCCATTTTCATCAAACCATCTTTGCTATCGGTTAAGGAACCAGAGTTCTTAAATATGAGTTGCATGGAGATAATAGGCAAACTGTTATCTTCTTCAAATATAAAAGGCACCTCTACACTGTTTATTTTTATAGGGTTTAGGGTTGCACTCATTAATATTCCTTGTATTACTGTTATTAAAATTATTATTTTTTTCATCTATTAAAATCTCTCCAAAATCTCATACGCCGTATTACGCTTTGCAGGACGCTCACCCACATCTCGAATGAGGTGTATCATCTCTTCTTGATTCATAGAGTTTGCAGCTCCAGCAGCTGAGACCACATTCTCTTCCATCATGGTTGAACCCAAATCATTGGCTCCAAACTCCAGTGCCATTTGACCAATGTAGCTTCCTTGTGTCACCCATGAGCTTTGAATGTTTGGAACATTATCTAAAAACAACCGTGCCACTGCTAAATAACGTAAATATTGGTTCGGTGTTGTCTTAGAAATGGTTGGAAGTTCACGTTTTAACTGCGTATGGTCACTTTGGTACGACCACATAATAAACGCTCTAAATCCACCTGTCTCATCTTGAAGTTGACGTACATAATCAAAATGTTCCACTATCTCTCGCGTGGTCTCAACAGTTCCATACATCATGGTAGCCGTTGACTTCACACCCAGTTTATGAGCTTGTCTGTGTACCTCTAGCCATTCATCTTTATCGTGCTTTTTAGGAGCAATAATATCTCTAACTCTGTCTGAAAGTATCTCTGCTCCTGCTCCAGGTATAGAACTTAGACCTTTGGCTTGTAGACGAGCAAGTACTTCAGAAATAGAAATTTTTGAACGGTTAGCAATATAAGCAATCTCAATAGATGAAAAACCATGAATGGTCACTTGAGGATATTTCTTAGAGATATGTTCTACCAAATCTTCATACCACTCTATCTCAAGTTTAGGGTGAACCCCACCTTGAAAAAGAATCTGTGTTCCACCAATAGCCAAAAGTTCATCTATTTTTTGGTCTATCTCTTCAAAAGTTAAAATGTAGGCATCTTCTTTTTTCTCATGGGTATAAAAAGCACAAAACTTACAATCTACCCAGCAGATGTTGGTATAGTTAATGTTTCTGTCTACCACAAACGTGGTAACACCTTTAGGATGCATCTCTTTTTTACGAGCTTTTGCCATCTTCCCCAAAGTCTTCAAATCGGCATGGTCGATAAGTTCAATCGCCTCATCTATGGTCATTCTTCTATGTTTTAAGGCACTCATTTTAATCCTTATTAGATAATTCGTGATTATACTATGCTTTGATTAAAAATAGGCAAAGGGCAGAGGTCACCCCTACTTTGTTCCATTTATATCTTTCAAATACCAATAATAAACCGTATATCCATACCCTGCAGAGAAAAATCCATCTTCATTAAAAAATTTAATGGTTGAAGGTACGCTGTCTTGTCCTATAAGTGTATCTGTTTTTTTACCACTCTTAACATTAAAAAGTTGTAGATGATTCTCTTCATTGGCAGAGTAAACACCTGTCTCTCCACTAGGACTTAAACCCACACTATAAACTAAAAAGTTACTCTTTATAGCGTATGGCTCTCCACTTTTTGGGTAGACCCCTACCCGTCTGTCTTGTCCTGCTGTGATGATGGTTCCATTTTTATAATCTAGTTTATAAATATTGTCAAGATTTAGAGGCTTTGGTTGTTTGATAATTTTGCCACTCTCTACATCCATAACGGTCACTTGTCCACTCTCACTGGCCGTTACAAAACTCTTTTTGTCTTCACTTAAAACCATGTCTGAAAAAGCACTCTCTTCTATCTGATTTCTATAGACATTATAGCTGTCATTTTGAGTATAACGAGCAATGTCATAACCCAAAGTAGCATAAACAAAATCACCATCGGTCACAAAACGTGCCTCTTTAACCGTACTTTTTTTATCGGTATTAATCAGTAGTTTTAACTTTTTTCCATCGTGAATCCAAACATGTCTATATCCATCTTTGGCTGTGCTTACAATGAGTGTTTTCCCATTATGTCTGTCGACAGAGAGTATCTTTACATTAACTCAACCTACTTTGGCTGTCTGGATAGGTTCTATAAATATCTCATCTACTTTTGTACGTTGCTGTATGTCAAAAATTTCAACAGAACCTTCACTGTTCCCTACATAAAGATGCACACCATCAAGAACAAAATCGTTGACCAAACCTTTTGACTTCATAACAAATGCTGGTTTTATCTCTTTTGCTAAAATGGGGAGTTGCAGGAGTGTGAGAAGAAGGAATAATTTGTATAGGATATGCATTTTATTCCTCCATTATGTGGGTTGTTAAAATAACGGGTAGAGACTTGGCTCTACCCCTACACTATTCTGGTTTCTCTTTTGGAACTTCTTTCTCTTCTGGTTTTTCTATGTTTGCAGGTTCTTCTTTACCTATGGCATCTAAAACAGCATTGATAAATTTTGGAGACCTATCCTCTGCCAAGGCTTTAGCCAACTCAATCGCTTCATTAATAATAATACGCTTATCGGTACCCTCTATCATAATCTCAAAAGCAGCGAGACGCATAATTGCTTTTTCTACTTTCCCTATAGATTGATAGTCCCAACCTTTAAGGTGTTTTTGAATCTCAACGTCAATGGTTAAAAGGTTGTCTACCGTTCCTTTAAAAAGAGCTTTTGAGAACGCTCTTTGTTTGTTACGAATCTTATCTTCTTCTAAAATTTCATCTGAAAATTTAGAGATATTTTCATTACCTAAATCGTAGGCATAGAGTAAACCTACTACTGCTGTTCTTGCTTGGTGTCTTGTTGCCATATATTCTTTGCCTTTTTTATTTCCTGCTTAAATAGTTTTGGTGCGTTAGGAAACAACACCATTAACAATTATTTCTCTAGTGCTGTATACAAATTCATCATCTCAATAAGCCCAGCCATCGCTTCGCCACCTTTATTCCCTGCTTTTGTTCCAGCACGTTCAATCGCTTGCTCGATGCTATTAACAGTCAAAACACCATAAGTAACTGGTTTACCATGTTTCATAGTAGCCGATGCCACACCTTTGGTTGCCTCTGCTGATACATAGTCAAAGTGAGGTGTTGCACCACGAATCACTGCACCCAAACAACATACAGCATCATACTTACCAGAAGCCAATGCTTTGTCTAAAGCAAATGGAATTTCAAATGCACCTGGTACTAAAATAAGATCTAAATCTTCTGCATTTCCACCATGTCTAGCATAAACATCTGTTGCACCCTCAACCAATCTGTCTGTAATAAAGTGATTAAATCTTGCATTAATAATCGCTACTTTTTTACGCTTATCTACGGCTAAATTACCTTCTACTATGTTCATCTGTTACCTTCATCTTCTTATAATTTTGAATAATTATAACTAATTAAACTTTTACTTTGTTCGGTGTTACCGAACCTACACTTATTCTACGATTGTACGAATTGCATCTATTTGTTGAATTAATGCTTCTAATTTTTTTAACTCTATCATGTTTGGTCCATCACTTAACGCAATGCTTGGGTCAAAATGCGTTTCAAAGAAGAAACCATCTACACCTACAGCTGCTGCTGCACGAGAGAGATAAGGAACCATAGAGCTATCACCACCCGAGGTTGCACCTCCAGATGCAGGAGACTGAACTGAATGTGTGGCATCAAATATCACAGGAGCAAACTCTCTCATGGTTTTAAGTCCACGCATGTCTACTACTAAATTACCATAACCAAAACTTGAACCTCTCTCAGTTAACCAAACATTATATTTTTCTGCATTCTCATAAGAGACTGCACCATCAAAATCTCTGGTTTTAAGCACTTTAGCCACCGAATGTTCCATTGCTTGAGGTGCTAAAAACTGCCCTTTTTTAATGTTGACCACGGCTGATGTTTTTGCACAAGCAACCAACAAATCTGTCTGACGAGACAAAAATGCAGGAATCTGCAAAACATCGACCACTTCAGCTACAGCTTGGGGCTGAGTATAATCATGAACATCGGTAAGCAATTTAAATCCAAACTGCTCTTTTACCTCTTGTAAAAGTTTCAGACCCTCATCAAGACCTGGACCTCTAAAAGAGTCCAGTGAAGTTCTATTTGCTTTGTCAAAACTTGCTTTAAAATAAAAATCTTTGGTACAATCTTCATGATAAGGTTGAAGTGATTCTGCAATTCTCATTACCGTATCACGGCTCTCTAGTACACATGGTCCAGCTATTAATATCATTTTTTCTCCGTAGGTCGGGTTGCCCTCATCCCGACATTTAATTCAAACATATAATTATGTTTGTTCTAATTTTTATATTTATGCATATTTGTCGGAATGAGGGCAACCCGACCTACATTATTTCTCTTTAGACAAAGCCACCAATAGCCCTGAACTTATGACCAAAAGTATACCCAAAAATGTCCAAATATTTGGTATGGGATCCCCCAACATGACACCGATAATCAGTGCAAAAACAATGTTAGAGTAGGAGATGGTTCCAACAATTCCTGCTTTGGTTAGCTCATAGGCTTTGGTCATAAGCAGTTGAGAGGCTGTTGCTGATAGCCCCATAACCAACAGATACAACCAAAGAATTCCCTCTGGCATTACAAACTCTGCAAACATAAAATCCAAACCATCAGGTGCATCAACATAAGGTGCTACTGCCATCAAAACAATAGGAGCCAAGGTACCAATACCCATAAAACTCATCACAATCGCTCTGGTATCATAATAGGCTCGAAGTTCTCGAATAGAAGTATACGCCAAGGCAGCTCCTATTCCAGAGAATATACCCAACATATCATACTTATCAAAGGTTCCACCTTCTGGTTGAGCGATAAGCACAATACCTAAGAACCCTACTCCAATGGCTAAGATAGCCCACTTACTTAACTTTTCATTTAGAAAAATGTAAGCAAATATGGCTACAAATATGGGTGATGTTTTATTATAAGTAACTGCTTCAGCAAGAGGGATATATGCGATGATATAGAAGTACGCTAAAAGTGCTATAAATCCCATGCTTCCACGAAAAAGTAACAGTAGAGGTCTTCCACCTATCTGTTTTAGAGGTGATTTATAGATAGCAAAACCAACCAACGCTACACCAAAAACATTTCTAAAGAAGGTGACTTCAACAGGAGGTAAAACCTGAGAAACTACTTTAGCAAAACCACCCATAACAGCAAAAGATAATGAAGCGAGTAGCATAAAAAGAATTCCTCTATCTATGCCCAATATATATTTTTTCAATAATGAACCTTATGACTTTTTTGGAAGTTTAGCATATTTCACGAAAATTCACATTTATATATAAAGCTCTTATAAAAATCATTAAATAGAATGTTTTTAAAACATAAAAGAATAGTTTTATACAGTTTTATAGCATTACAATAGAAAGATAAGAATATTTGAGTTAAAATAATCAAAAATTTTTAACTAGAAAGAGCTTTTATGCCCATGAAACTATTATTTATATTTATCTCCCTCACTCTATTTTTACATAATTTATCTGCCAAGGACTACCAATGGAGTAAAAACATGACTTTTCTAGGTTTTTTGGAGCGTCATAATATCCCCCAAAAAACCTACTATGATATGGATCAAGAAGACAAAGAGCTTATTCAAGAGATCCGTTCTGGTCAAACTTATAGTATTAATAAAAAAAACAATAAAATAACCACCATTAATATTCCTATCTCTGATGAATTAATGCTCCAGCTAAAAAACCATAAAAAAGGCTATACAGCAAAGTATATTCCTATTCCTTACGCTGTTATAGAAAAAACCATCTCCATCAAAATCAAACATTCTCTTGAAAAAGATCTCTATAAAGCGACAAAAAGTTCCTATTATAGTAAAGAGTTAAAAGAGGTTTACTCTAAGTCCTTAGCACTTAAAAAAATGAAAAAGGGTGATAGGGTGATTATCTTCTATACACAAAAATATAGAAATGGAAAAGTATTCTCTAGTCCTCAAATTGAAGCCTGTTTAATAGAGATTAATAAAAAACCATTCTATGGTTTTTTAATGGAAGATGAAAAGTATTATGACTCTCTAGGTAAAAAGTATCAACGTACCTATCACTCTACATTTATTCGACCTCTTAGAAAATTTAAACGTATATCTAGTCGATTTACGCTTAAACGATTTCATCCTATTTTAAAACGCTATAGAGCACACTTAGGCATAGACTATGCAGCAAGACCAGGTCGTGCTATTGTTGCAAGCTCTTCTGGAACTGTCTCATATAAAGGTTGGAAAGGTGGTTATGGTCGCACCATTGAGATTAAACATAGAAACGGAGTAAAAACACTCTATGCACACATGAGAGGGTTTGCAAAAGGTATGAGAAAAGGGAGAAAAGTTGCCCAAGGAAGAGTAATTGGTTATGTGGGAACTTCAGGGCGAAGTACTGGACCTCACTTGCATTTTGGTCTTTATAAAAATGGAAAGGCTGTTAACCCTGCTCGATATATCAGTAAAAAGAGAGCCAAAACAACCAAACTAAAAGGGAAAAAGTACAACAAATTAAGAACCTTAGTACGTAAATTTAGACCTCAATTTAAAGAGGCTAAAAATCGTACTATTTTAAAAGAGAAGAGTGAAGAGTGTTTAAACTGTCTTAAAAAATAATTCTACAAAGAAGGGGGCAAAGAGCCATGTGTCTGCCCCTTGCTCTACTAAAGTCTCTTTGCTCTGATGTCTCCAAATAAAATTAAATCTTTTAAAACTGCTTTTTCCGTAATTCCATCTTCACCTATTTTCAATAACAACTCACCTTTGTCACTTGAAAAAATATCTTGGTGAATAATGGCTCTGGCATACCAACCTGTACCTTTATCTCCTAAAGCCTCTTTAAACTCCTCTGTCTCATTATTTTTAGGAACAACAACATCTACTGAACCATTCTGTTTCTCTGCACCCACAGCTTTAAATGTATAAGATTTACTCTTCTGCTTATCCTCAATAATTTTTCCTAAGTTAAAATAGAGTGTTAATAAATCATCTTTAGAATAGTAATCTAATGTCGTATTGGATTCATCCGTTACTTTCCCGTTTCTCCAGTGCTTATAACTTTTGGTGACTGTTTTTTTACGGTGATCAATGGTATAAACTTTATTGGTTGTTTTTGATCCATGTGATTTAATCACTTGATAAAGGTCAGAAACCATAACACCATTTTCTATATGCCCTTTAGACAGATGATGCTCTTTTCTCTTTCCAGAAAGTCTTTTAGCAAGTCCAGTAGCTCGCAACTCAACATCAATTTCATAAGAGTTTTCATCTCGTGTTAATACTGCATTTGCAATTCCAATCTCGCCAAAAACTCCAAACTCTACTTTATAGCTTGCTTTGATGGTTTCAGCTTGGACTGTTGTGATTAATAGTACAAATGTACTTAATAGTATTAGTATCTGTTTCATAATAATCCTTTATTATTTTTAAAAATTAATTTAACCATATATAAGTGTATTAACTGTGTCAATATGATGTGATATCATAGTTTATTTAGATAAAATTAACGTTAATAACAGAATTACTATTCCAAACAAAGAAACTACATCATGACTGACAATAATATTACCCATACACAAGAAATTACCCAAGAGATGATAGAAACGTTTGATATTAACTTTGCCTCTCAAATACAGACCATACTAAATCAAGCTTACCAAGGAGAGTATGGAAGTTTTTTTGTAAAAAGTTTTTTTGATATTCCGTTGGGAAATATCTTAGCTTCAATTATTTCATTACTCTTTTTTCTTTTATTGCGTAAACTTTTTGCAACACTTACTATAAGTGTTTTACAGCCTCTTACAAAGCAGACAAAAACATTTTATGATGACAGAATACTCTCTGCCCTTAAAGGTCCTATATCTTTTGTTTTTGTCATTATTGGATTTAGAATCTTCTTCTCTTTACTATTTTGGGAGACAACTACCATAGGTTTAATTATAGACTCCATGATTGTATTTAATGTTTTTTGGGCAATTTACGCATTAACACATGCCCTAAGAGGTGCTGTTTATCATTTTACAGAACGCTTTAATCCTGAACTTGCTCATGAACTTGGTAATTTTATACTCACAATTATTCGTGGAATTATCTTAGGTATAGGGTTGGGCTCAATTTTGCAAGTTTGGGGGATTAATGTCGCAGGACTTGTAGCAGGTTTAGGAATCGGTGGTCTTGCCTTTGCTTTGGCTGCCAAAGATACAGCAGCCAACCTTTTTGGCTCCATTGCCCTACTTCTTGACAAATCAATTCGTATTGGTGAATGGATTAAGATTGATGGTGTTGAAGGTGTGGTAGAAGACATTGGAATGCGTACGACCAAAATTCGTTCTTTCCAAAAATCACTCATTACCCTTCCCAATCAAATGTTGGCAAACAGCCCCATAGAGAACTTTTCAAGACGGGGTATTCGACGGATTAAAATGAAGATAGGACTCACTTACGATGCCAATAGTGAGCAGATAGAAAAAGTCATCTTAGATATTAAAACCATGTTACGCAACCATGAAGGCATTGCTCAAGATGAAACCATGTTGGTAAATTTTATCTCTTTTGATGATAGTTCATTAGGAATTTTAATCTATACTTTTTCTAAAACCTCAAACTGGGAAAGATATCTTGCTATTAAAGAGAATGTCAACCTTCAAGTAATGAAAATAGTCGAAAAGAATAACGCAGCGTTTGCCTTTCCTTCTCAATCACTATATATTGAAAATATGCCTAAATCAATATAATAATAAAATCTGCTATAATTCTAATAATTTTTAACCGTAGGGTGTAGTCTCCCGACTACACCATCTAAACAAACACCCTAACTTTTAAAAAAATAAACTCTTATTTGAGCTTGAAATCAAATTTTCAATCTTCACAGACATAGAGTATAAAAAGAGATAAACCATGACAAAACTAAAAAAAGTAGCCATACTAGGACGACCAAACGTAGGGAAAAGTTCCCTTTTTAACAGACTTCTAAGACAAAGAGACGCCATTACCTCCGATGTGGTAGGAACAACACGTGACATCAAAAAACGTCAAGTAACCATCTCAGGTAATCGTGACTTTGAAGTGATAGATACAGGTGGAATTGATGACTCTACAGAGATGTTCTCTATTGTAAAAAAACTTTCACTTCGTGCTGCTGATGAAGCAGATATTATTATCTTCGTTGTTGATGGTAAAAATATTCCAGATCCTGAAGACCAAGAGCTTTTTTATGGGTTACAGCAGTTAGGCAAACCAATCGCTTTGGTTGTCAATAAAATAGACAATGACAAAGATGAAACCATTCGATACTGGGATTTTTTGGAGTTTGGAGCAGAGAGAACCTTTCCTATGTCGGTGAGTCACAACCGTTATATGAATGAGTTTTATGCTTGGCTAGAAGAGTACATTCCCCAGCGTGAAGAGGAAGAGAGTGACTTAGAGTCAAACGAAGATGAAGCGTTAAATTTTGAAGAGATTGTCGAAATGGTACATGACGCTGATGAAGTTGAAGAAGATAGAGAGATAAGCGTTGCCATCATAGGTCGTGTAAATACAGGAAAAAGTTCTCTTCTTAATGCCCTACTCCAAGAAGAACGTGCTGTTGTCTCACCAGTTGCTGGAACCACCATTGACCCCATAGATGAAGAGATGGAGTACAGAGACCATAAGATTACTTTTGTTGACACAGCAGGTATACGACGACGTGGTAGAATTTTAGGTATTGAAAAGTACGCGTTTGAAAGAACCGAAGAGATGTTGGCAAAAGCAGATATCGCCCTACTCATGATAGACTCCACTGTTGGTGTTCTTGAACTGGACGAACGTATTGCCAACCTTGTAGAGAAGTATAAACTGGGTTGTATTATTGTCTTAAATAAATGGGACATACACAAAGATGATGAAGAGACCTACAAAAAAGCAGTTGAAGATATTCGTGATGAACTGCGTTTTTTACACTATGCCCCACTTATTACCATCTCTGCAAAAACAGGTCTACGTGTTCATAAAATTTTAGATGACATCATAGATATTTACGGAAGATACAAACAGAGAATTCCAACAGCCAAGCTTAATGAAGTACTTAAATATGCCATCAGTAGACACCACGTACCTTCAGTCAATGGTGCTGCTATTAAGATTAAGTTTGCAACCCAATATGAGACCAAACCACCTAAAATTGCCATTATTATGAACCGACCTGATGGATTACACTTCTCCTACAAACGTTACTTATCGAATGTATTTAGAGAAAAATTTGACTTTGAAGGTGTACCATTAGATATCGGTGGTAGAAAACGTGGACAGCGTATGGATGATGATTAGATAAAAATTAAAGATGATTTTTATCCAACTCTTCATAGGGTTTTGCTTTGGCAAAGTAATACCCTTGTCCATACTCAACACCAAAACTTTTTAAAATATCCAATATCTCTTTGTTTTCAATATACTCGGCAATCACTTTAATATTGTTTTGTTTAGAAAAAAGTGCAAATGCCTTAACAAGACTGTAGGCACGTTTATCATACTGTATCTCTTTTATAATGCTTCCATCTATTTTTAAGTAGTCTATAGAGAGATTTAAAAGATGATTAAGATTTGAATATCCAGCACCAAAATCATCGATACATATTTTATAACCAAACATTTTTAGCTTCTGAATAGAGAGTTCAACCTTAGTATAATCAATGCTTTGATTCTCTAAAATCTCTATATAGAGTCTCTCTGACAAATCTGCATTTTGTGCCAATAGGGATAAAATAGAATCATTAAGCAGATCATCGGCACTTAAATTAATGGATATCTTTATCTTAGCATCGCTTCTTAATTTTTTAACATTAAATTCAATGACTTTTTTTGTTAAAAAACTGTAGAGATGACTCTCTTCTAAATCGGGTAAAATTTTATCTGGAAAAATTATATTTTCACCATCTTCAATGCGTAAAAGTGCCTCATAGTGATGTAGTGTAGAGTCCTCTATATTTCTAATGGCTTGATAATAACAGACCAATTTATCTGATTCTATCAACTCTTTTAGTTTTTCACGATAGAGTCTTTTTGTCTGTGTCATATCAAAATAACCTATTCTATTACGACCGTGATGTTTCATCTCATAGAGTGCTGTATCGGCTTTATGAATCACATCTTGTAGTGATTTTTCCATATCAGTATTGATCAAAGCTCCCATAGACAGGGTCAAATAGACTCGCTCATTGGCTATCTCAAAATGTTTCTCTTCAATAAGCAGACGAATCGCTTCTAACAGAGTTTTAAACCCCGTCTCATCCATTTTATCTTTTGCAATAAGCAATAAAAAAGATTCTCCACTATACTCAATCAACATATCACTCTTCCTCAACAAAGAGCTGATGCTTTTTATAACGGAAACAATTAAGATATCTCCATTTTTCTTTCCATAGAGTGTATTAATCCGTTTAAATAAATCCATATCAGCCAAAGCAACATAGTAGTTCTTAAAATCTATCTTCTCATAATTTTCATTTAAATAAATTCTATTGAGCGTATTGGTTTTAGGATTATAATAAATTTTATACTTGGTATAATTTACATAAAAAATATAGTAGATAAGAAAGAAAACCAACGCCATAGCCAACAACAAAGCAACAGTAACAACAGTCACGCTAATGCTAAGCAGTTTAGACAAAGAAGAGAGACTGTTTTGACTGTAATCTACCACAAGTAACGCTATGGTTTTATTCTCTTTAATAATAGGTTTAATTAAAGTAAAACCTTGATCTTCCAAGCTATCTTGAATATAGGTTCTTTTTTTCTGTGATTTAACTACCTCTTTATAAGGTGATCTTTCTAAAAGTTGAAAAAACTCTCCTGGCTCCCCTTTATCTTCAGTTGCTGTATCTAAAAGAAAAAAAAGCTTGTTATCTACGGGGAACAGTACAAAAAGTGCATTAATATCTTTGTTACGTAAAAGTGCTAAAGATTTTTCATTTTTACTATGTACTTCAGGTTTTAAAAGGTTAGAGCGAATAAAATCAGAATTCTGATAAAGCATACCCTCTAGAATATTTTCTGATGTGTTATCAATGATATCAATAGAGTGATCTAAAATTAAATTTTTTAATTGACTTTCATAACTGTCCATATTTTTATAGAGATACGCAAATAGAAAAATAAATGCCATACCAATGGTTATTATGTAATAATAAACTTTATTGTTGTTAAAAAATATAAATTTATTATACAAATTTTGTTCCTAAGCTATATTTATGTTTAAATAGAATTTTAACATAAAAAAGTGCCAAAAAGTGAGCTTTTTAGTAAAAAAAATCACATTTTAACAAAATAGAGTAGAAATTAGTAATTAATCAGAAGACAAATAGGGCTAAGTTGGCACTCTGAAAGGAGGTATTTATTAAATAATTTAGGTAGTGATAAACCATTATTTTCTAGTCGTTCTTTAATAAAAATAATTTGTGTTCTACCCTTCTTTATATAAATTGCACCAATGTACTTTTTATTGGTTTTTAATTCTTTATACGAATCTGCAATCATCATTTTTGTATTGTCAATTTCTTCAGGAAAAAGAATAATATCAGCATCTTCCAATGAAGTAAATCTTAAACCCTTATCTATCCTCTCATTAAGCTCACTGCTATAAAATTTTAATTCATGAGAAGAGTGAATACTTAAAAGTGCTTTATTGACTCTAGCAATATCTAATTCTGCTAAAGCCATTATTGGTATAAAAAAAAGTATCATAATTATTTTTTTCATAAACTTATCCTTAATAAAACAATACAATAAAACATCATAAAACAACATTAAACAATCCCAATAATATTAAAAATATAGATAATTTGGTGGATATTTTGATATAATTTCAACATTATTTAATCAAGGATTTAAATGCGTGTATTAACAGGAATCCAAGCCTCAGGAAAACTCCATATAGGAAACTATTTTGGTGCGATGAAACCTATGATAGAACTTCAAGAACAAGAAGAACTTTTTACCTTCATTGCCAACTATCACTCTCTGACCACATCTAAAGATGCCAGGCTTTTAAAACAACTTACCTTTGATGCTGCAGTTGATTATTTAGCCTTGGGTATTGACCCAGAAAAAACAACTTTTTGGGTACAGAGTGATGTTCCTCAAGTATTGGAACTCTACTGGATTCTTTCTAAATTTACACCCATGGGTCTCCTAGAACGTGCCCACAGCTACAAAGATAAAGTAGCCAAAGGCATCACAGCCAATCATGCACTTTTCTCTTATCCTGTGCTTATGGCTGCAGATATTTTACTTTTGGATACGCAGAAAGTACCTGTAGGAAAAGACCAAATTCAACATGTTGAGATGACACGAGACATCGCTACCAAGTTTAACAATGAGTATGGCGATATTTTTACTCT
>Ga0256840_1000716_pt1 | contig 33098 bp, 28 predicted proteins | sample 355202metaG_FD_185969 | JGI IMG/M metagenome (GOLD analysis project Ga0256840, IMG submission 185969) | Hydrothermal vent microbial communities from Mid Atlantic Ridge, Atlantic Ocean - 355-202 | ecosystem: Environmental > Aquatic > Marine > Hydrothermal vents | place: Atlantic Ocean: Mid...
AGCCACTATTTCTGAAGGTGGAAAAGTAATTATAGGACTATTTGGTTTTACCATTTTCTTAGCGGTTATGTCACACAATGTTCTGCATCTTCCAGCAATGTGGGGAATGATGTTTGGTTTGGCAATTTTACAACTTTATACCTACTTTTTAAATCAAAAGAATAAAGCTGCTATTGCAGATGAATCTAATGATAAGCAAAATATTAATGCCTTTACATGGATAGCTAAAATTGAGAATGATACACTGCTTTTCTTCTTTGGTATTTTAGCAGCCGTTGGTGGGCTTCACTTCTTAGGTTTTCTAGAGTACTTCACAGCACTTTATGATGCTGCGAATAAGATTAATGCTCAGTTGATTACATTAATAAACGTGGGTGTAGGTTTTATCTCTGCCTTAATTGACAATGTTCCTGTAATGTCTGCAGTTTTAAAATCAAATCCTAATATGGAACACGCACAATGGATGTTAGTAACTCTAACGGCAGGTGTGGGTGGATCCCTTATTTCATTTGGTTCAGCAGCAGGTGTAGGGGTTATGGGTAAACTTCATGGTATCTATACTTTTGCTTCACACATGAAATTGGCTTGGACTGTTTTAGTAGGCTATATTGTCTCTGTCGTAATTTGGTATCTACAGTTTCAAGTAATGGGAATTGGGGCATAGTCTCTTTTCTTAAAAAACTATTGAACAAGATTATCTTGTTCAATAAAATCTTAGTTCAATACTTTTAATCTTCTTTTTCTATCCCCTTTTCATTAAAAATAGAGTATAATTTCAACAAATTTTAACCTACTAAAATAAGGAATTTCCTCATGAAACAAGTACCCATTCTTATCCTCGACTTCGGTTCACAATACACACAGCTCATTGCAAGAAAATTAAGAGAATCAGGGGTTTACTGCGAAGTAGTTCCTTATAGGGAAGATATAGCCGATATTAAAGCACGAAAGCCACAAGGGATTATTTTATCTGGTGGACCTGCCTCTGTTTATGCTCCTGATGCTTATAAGCCAGATGAAGCTGTTTGGACTATGGGTGTACCTGTTATGGGAATCTGTTATGGTATGCAACTCATGACCCAACGCTATGGAGGAGAAGTGGTTGCAGCAAATCATCATGAGTATGGAAAAGCCAAATTAACGCTTACTGATTGTGATATTTTTCAAGGAATGACCAACAATGAAACCGTTTGGATGAGTCATGGAGATAGAGCCGAAAAAATTCCTGATGGATTTGAAGTGATTGGAACATCTGAAAACTCTCCTTATGCTGCCATTGCAAATGTGGATGAGAAGTTGTATGCTTTTCAGTTTCACCCAGAGGTTCACCATAGTGTAGAGGGGACAAAACTACTTAAAAACTTTGCCAAATACATTTGTGGTTGTGATAGTACTTGGAATATGGGTGGCTTTGCCAAAGAGAAGATAGCCACTATCAAAGCACAAGTGGGTGACAAAAAAGTACTTTGTGGGGTGAGTGGAGGGGTTGACTCTTCTGTCGTTGCTGCAATGCTCAATGAAGCACTGCCTAAAGAGCAACTCATTTGTGTTTTTGTTGACCAAGGATTACTACGTAAAAATGAAGCCCAAGATGTCCAAGCGATGTTTAAACTCTTAGATATTCCTTTGATTACCATTGATGCTAAAGAAGAGTTTATGAAAGCTTTAGAGGGGGTTAGTGACCCAGAAGTTAAACGTAAAGCCATTGGTGAGAAGTTTATTGAAGTCTTTGACAAAGAGGCAAAAAAACATACCGATGTTGCCTTTTTAGCACAAGGAACGCTCTATACTGATGTCATTGAATCGGTTTCGGTTAAAGGACCTTCTAAAACCATTAAGTCACACCATAATGTAGGTGGACTTCCTGATTGGATGACCTTTGAGTTGGTTGAGCCATTACGTGAGATTTTTAAAGATGAAGTACGTAAATTAGGGCTTGAACTAGGACTTCCAAAAGATATGATAGCCCGTCACCCTTTCCCCGGACCTGGTCTTGCTATTAGAACTATGGGGGCAGTAACAGAAGATGGCTTACGCCTTATTCGTGAGTCAGATGCCATTATGCAAGAGGAGTTAAAATCCACAGGTTATTACGACAAAGTATGGCAAGCCTTTACGGTACTTTTAAATGTTCAATCAGTAGGTGTTATGGGTGACAATCGTACTTATGACAACACCGTTTGTATTCGTATGGTAGAGTCGGTTGATGGAATGACAGCAACCTTTGCCCATGTGCCTCATGATATTTTAGAGAGGATGAGTCGTCGAATTATCAATGAAATAGAGGGGATAAATAGAGTTGTGTATGACATCTCATCAAAGCCACCAGCAACCATTGAGTGGGAGTAATTTTAAGAAATAATATTTGATACCAATTAACACTTAAATATTTTTTATTATATTTTTTTAGACTAAATTATTAACATTACACAATTAGTACGATATGGTCTAATATAATCAATCATATTTTTTAAGGGGAATTTATGGAACATCTATTAATCGGACTAATTGTGACACTTGGTATTGCTACCATTGTCAATGTATTTTTAAAAAAGTTGGATATACCAACCGTGATTGGCTATATTGTTACAGGCTTTACCATTGCACAGATTTTTTACTTTGGAGAGGATTCCAAAGAGACATTGGCACATTTAGCTGAATTTGGGATTGTCTTTCTTATGTTTACCATTGGGCTTGAATTTTCAATTTCACAAATGAAAGCCATGAAAAAAGAGGTCTTTGTTTATGGTGCTTTACAGGTCATACTCTCTGGCTTACTTTTTACTTTTTTAGCGTTTACTTTTTTTGATATTACAGTCAAAAATGCCATTGTCATTGGAATGGCACTCTCCCTCTCTTCGACCGCCATTGTCTTAAAAGTACTCAATGAGAGTGGTGAAATACATGCCGAATATGGACGCGTCGTATTAGGGATTTTACTCTTCCAAGATTTGGCTGTTATTCCGATGCTTCTGATGATTTCTATCTTTACTTCAGAAAATGCTTCTGTTCCTGAATTACTTTTAGAAACCTTGGTTTCAGCACTCATTGTCTTTGCCATACTTTTTGTGGTGGGTAAATATTTCATAGAGCGTTTTTTTGACTGGGTAACGACTTCTGAATCTGAAGAGATATTTTTAGCAGCTGTTATCTTAACGGTGATTGCTGCTTCTGTTTTGGCAGAGTATTTTGGTTTTTCTTACTCTTTAGGGGCATTTATTGCAGGTATGACCATTGCAGAGACGAAGTATCGTTACCGAATTGAGGCAGATTTAGTTCCGTTTAGAGATATTTTGTTAGGAATTTTCTTTGTTACCATTGGAATGCAAATTGATGTTGCCATTGTAGGAAATTTTATCTTTACAATTTTGGGCTTATTGTTTGCAATTATGCTTTTAAAAGCCTTGGTACTCTTTTTTGCAATGAACTATTTTATGCAAAAACGCTCATCGGTTAAAATAGCATTGGCACTCATGCAAGTAGGGGAGTTTGCTTTGGCGATTTTTGCCTTGGCAAATGTGAACAATATTATCTCTGACCAGACCAATCAAATCATGATAGTTACCATTGTACTCTCCATGATTTTAACGCCATTTATCTTGAAAAACATTAAAGCCTTGGCAGATATTTTCTTTAAAGAGCCAACTGCTTTACGTGAACGAGCATTGGTCTCTACGGGATTCAAAGACCATATCATTGTTTGTGGATATGGAGCAGTTGGGAAACAGTTGGTAAAACGATTTAAAGCCAATGATGTACTCTATGTCATTATTGAGCATGATGTAAAATTGGTTGATGAAGCGATTGAAAAAGGAGAAAAAAATATCTATTTAGCCAATGCTGCTCAAAAATCAGTTTTGGAACATTTTGGAATTAAAGAGTGTACCGCTATCTTTTCAGCCGTCAATAATCCTCACCAAGTAAGACTTATTTGTGAGAACATATCCTCTTTTGGAGAGCGTGTAAATTCTGTAGTAACGGTAAAAAATAAGTCACAAGAGGAGAGTATTGCTGATTTACAGATAACCCATGTTATTAATCGACGTGAGACCATCACAGAGTTGTTAGCAAAACAGATTTGTGCTTTTAGAAAGGTTGAGTAAAGCTATTAATCTTATAGTTTGACGATGGTAATCCCCAAATTACCCTTTTGTCCATGAAAAGATTGGATTTTAGGGTAAGATTTTAAGTAGTCAATAATCACTTTTTTAAGCACTCCTCCCCCTGTTCCATGAATAATCTCCACTTCAGAAAATCCAGAAACCAAAGCGTCCGATAAGAAAACATCAAGTTTATCAATCGCCTCATCAGCATAACATCCAAGAAGCTTAATCGAAACAGCTCCACGACCAGACTTCTCAACATTGACACTGCTTTTTGACTTTTGAGTCACCTTTTTTTGAAGACTCTCTAGGTAACGAAGTTGTGCAAGTGGCACACGCATTTTAAGTCCATCTACTTCTATGGTAGCTTCTTTGTTGCGTATGTTTAAAATTTCTCCTCTATTGCTACGATATTTTACCGTGTCGCCTACTTGTAAGACACGTTTGTTTGGTTGTTCTACTTTTTTAGCATGGGCTGAGAGTTTTTTTTGTTTATGGGCATCGTTGAGCAGTCGCCGTCCTTCGGTAGATTCTTTGGCTTTCATAGCTTCTAAGGCTCTTTTTGTTGCTGCATTGTAACGGTTTTCTAAAGTGGCAATGGCTTTGCGTTGTTGCTCATTGAGTTTGGCTTCAATGTTCTCTAAGTTCTCTCTTTTTTGCTCTACGGCTTTTAAATCAGCATCTATTTTTTCGAGTTTTAGACGCATTTCACGCTCTAGGGTGGTTGATTTTTCAATGAGTTCATTTAAATTTTCTTTATCTTCACCGTACACCTCTTTGGCTTTTCGTACAATGTGTTCAGGCACACCATAACGCTCAGCTGTCTCAAATGCATAAGACTTTCCAATGCTCCCCTGTAAAAAGGTGTAGGTAGGTTTACGGTTTTCTTCATCATAAAGGGCAGCTATGAGTTCTACATCATCGTCAGTACTCATGAGTGAAGCCAAGCGTTTATGGTGGGTGGTGACAATGAAGGTGATGCCTCTGTTTTTTAGCTCATCGAGCATCACTCTAAACAAAGAGGCTGCTTCATCAGAATCAGTTCCAAGTTCTATCTCATCGACCCCGACAATGGCATTTTCTTTGTCAAATAATTTAGAAAATTCTACCATACGCCCTGCAAAGGTAGAGATGTCATTTTTAACCGATTGTGGGTCGTCAATGACCGCTTCTATGCTTTTAAAATGACCCACTTCAGTCTTCTCTTCATCACATTTAAACGGCAGAAGATTTTTAGACATAAAGACAGCCGAGAGTAGGGACTTTAAGAGCATGGTTTTACCACCAGCATTGACCCCTGTGACGAGCATAACCGATTTTTCTAATTTAATCGAAACAGGTTTTGGGTTCTCAATGGCAGGGTGGCAAAAGGCTGAAAGATTCACTACTTTTCGTTTTGAGGGCAAGATAAATTGGTAGTCATAGGCTTTAGCAAACATCACACGTGCTTGATAGTGGTCAAACTTGTCATATTCACGGTTGATGTATCGCATAAACAAGTAATGCGTGTGTAATGTTGCTGAAAAAGTTTGACAATAACGGTAAATTACCACCTCTTTACGGCTTAACAGCGTAGCTTCTTTCTCTTTGAGGTGGGAGATGGATTGAGGTAAAATGTAAAAGAATCCCCCAGCACTTCGCCCAACAACAGAAGCTTTAAGCACTTTGTTAAATCCACCACGCACCATAAGCGTCTCTTCGCCATTAAAAAAATGAACTTGGGTATCGACCAGATACTCTTTGAGGTTAGAGGAGTGGGCGAGTTTATAGAGTTTGTCTTTGAGTTCAGCCTTGTTCGCTTTAAGTGCCTTTTCAATCTCATAAAGTTCAGGTTCACGCTCTGGGTTGATGTTCCCCTCTGATGTAAAATACAAAATAATATTTGTAATATCATCATGCACACTTATCTCTTTTATCCACTTATTTAAAGGTTCAGGCAAAGAGGAGGCTTTAAGGGCGTTAAAATACTCAACTATCTGCACAAAAGCATAAATCTCTTCTATGCCTAAAACGCCTTGCTTTTTAAGCCGATTGAGTTGCTCATCAAGGTTAGGAACTTCTTTCATAGGAGGAAATTCAACAGAAAAAAGAGCTGAAATGTATTTAAAGTGCTGATTAATATCTCCTTGCATCTCAATGGCTTTCTCACGAGCAAAGAAGCTTTTGAAGTTATTAATAAATTGGTCAAGGTCTAGTTTTTGTGTTATGGTTTTCATTGAAAAGATTATAACATATTGTAGGGGGTGATTGCTATCACACCATTAAATAAATAGATATGTAAATTGCTGTGATAGCAATCACCCCCTACAATTATATCTTGGTATAATACTCTATAAAAATATTATAGGCTCAAAACCATGAACTACAAAAAAATATTAAAAGAGATAGAAACAGAGATACAGAGTGAGCTGAAAAAGGGTAAAGTAGCCGACTATATCCCTGCGTTGGCAGAGGTTGAGCCAAATCAGTTTGCGATGACTATTACCTTAGCGGATGGAAAGCAATATTCGGTGGGGAAATCAAAAGAGTATTTTTCCATACAGAGCATCTCTAAGGTTTTGGCTTTTTCATTGGCGATTGACACCTACTCTACAAGCCTTTACAAAAGGGTAGGTGTTGAGCCATCAGGCTCTCCTTTTAATTCATTGGTTCAGTTGGAGTATGAGAATGGAATTCCTCGCAATCCGTTCATTAATGCAGGGGCTATTGTGGTGATGGACGCACTCATGAGCCATTTTGGAGGCGATTATGCTGCTTTGGAAAAAGTGATGAACTTTACCCGTGAAATATCAGATAATCCAATCATACAGTTTGACCCTATTGTGGCAAAGTCAGAGATGGAACACGCATCACGCAATTTGGCTTTGTCTCAACTCATGAAAAGTTTTGGAAATTTTGAGAATGATGTGCATGAAGTGGTGAGAACCTATTTTAAACAGTGTGCCATTTCGATGAGTACAGAAGATTTATCTCGTGCCATGATTTATTTGGCATTTAACGGAAAAGACCCCATTTCTAACAAAGAGTTTTTAACCGAAGCCCAAGCCAAAAGAATTAACGCACTCATGCTTACTTGTGGGCATTATGATGCCAGTGGAGAGTTTGCTTTTAATGTGGGACTTCCTGCAAAATCTGGTGTGGGTGGGGGCATTGTGGCAGTTGTGCCCAATATCATGAGCATTGCTGTGTGGTCGCCAAGGCTTAATGCTTATGGAAACTCCCATGTGGGAACTTTGGCGTTACAGTTATTTACAACAAAGACGGGTTTGAGTATTTTTTAATGCAAAAATTATACATTGGCATTATGTCAGGGACAAGCTTAGATGGCGTAGATGTGGCACTTTGTGGGGTAGATGATAGCTCTTGTATTTTAGAGGTTTCTCATTTTTTGGCATTTGAAGAGAATTTTAAAAATGAAATTTTAGAGATAATCAATGGCACTACAAGCATACAAAGAATTGGACAACTCGATGTAAAGTTAGCCTATTTCTTTGCACAAGCAGTTAATGAACTTTTAGACAAAACTAAATATACAGCAGAAGAGCTTGTGGCTATTGGCTCACACGGTCAAACCCTTTGGCATGAACCTAATGGAGCATTTCCTTTCTCTTTGCAGTTGGGTAATGCTTCGGTATTAGCCGTAGAGACAGGCATTGATGTAGCGGCTGATTTTCGCTCTAAAGATGTGGCATTAGGTGGTCAAGGAGCTCCTTTAGCTCCTGCTTTTCATCAATTTTTATTTTCTCATTTAGAAAAGTGTGCCGTTGTCAATATTGGGGGTATGGCAAACATCTCCATTTTGGGGAAGGAACTCATAGGGTATGACACAGGTTGTGGTAATGTTCTCATGGATTTGTGGATAGATGAGCATAAAGGTTTAGCCTATGATAAAGATGGAGCGTGGGCAAAATCGGGCAACATAAATCAACAATTATTGGAAGACTTTTTACAAGATGAGTATTTTTTATTAAAATTTCCTAAAAGTACAGGAAGAGAATACTTTAATAAGAAATTTTTAATAAAATATTTAGAAGCCTATGCTAGAATACCTCATGAAGATATTCAGGCGACGCTATTAGCATTGACTGTACACTCTATTGCCAATGAGATTAAACAGTTTGAGATAAAAGAACTTTTGGTCTGTGGTGGAGGGGTACGAAATGTTTTTCTACTGCAATCGTTACAAAAGGCATTGCCCGATGTTACCGTTGCTTCTACTGAAAAATATGGTGTTGATGCAGACAATATGGAAGCGATGATATTTGCATGGCTAGCACATAAGCGACTGCAACAGGAAAAAGTTGAGCTTAAATCAGTGACAGCAGGAAAAAAGAATACAATTTTAGGGGCGATATATGCAAAAGATTAAAGCGTGGTTAGATGGCTTGGCTTATAGAAATTATACGTTAGAAGCCATTCCAGGTGATGCTAGTTTTAGAAAATATTATAGAATGATTTTAGAAAATGAGAGTTTTATTGTGATGGATAGCTCTTTAGATAAAGAGAGTATGTACCCTTTTATTGACATTTCAGTTCGTCTTTTAAAAGCCAAAGTTGAAGTGCCTCGAATTTTATCTCAAAATATTAAAGAGGGTTTTTTGTTATTGACCGATTTAGGTACGCAACATTTAGCCGATATGTTGAGTCCAATGAGTGTGAAGTTACTCTACATGAAAGGGGTAACAGAAATCATTAAGATGCAAAATATTGATACTGAGGGAATGGATGTTTATGACAGAGACTTTTTTCACGCTGAAATGAATTTAATGGAGGAGTGGTACTTACGACAGCATAAATCTACTTTTTTAACAGAAGAAGAGCTACAATCATTAGATAATATACTCAATATAATTTTAGATGAAGTATTTTCTCAACCACAAGGGCTGTTTGTCCATAGAGATTTTCATTCACGTAATATTATGCTGGTTAAGGGTAAGCTTTTTATTATTGATTATCAAGATGCTAAAGTGGGTCCACTCACTTATGATTTGGTCTCAATGCTCAAAGATGTCTATGTGGAGTATGATGCTGAATTGATTAATGAAATAGCATTGGAGTTTAAAGTTTTAAAAGGCTTAGAAGTCTCAGATGAAGAGTTTTTTCGTTGGTTTGATTTTATGGCACTTCAGAGACATTTAAAAATTTTGGGCATCTTTGCACGATTGGATATTCGTGATAAGAAGAGTGCTTACTTAGAAAATATTCCTTTAACATTAAAATATGTTCTAGAGGTATGTGATAAGTATGATGAGCTAAAGCCTTTGGCAAAACTTTTACGACAAAATTAGGATTTTAAAATATGAAAGCAATGATTTTAGCCGCAGGCTTAGGCTCTCGCATGAGACCCCTAACCAATAATAGACCAAAACCACTTTTAGAAGTGGGAGGAAAGCCATTAATTGTGTGGCATATTGAAGCCCTTAAAAAAGCAGGGTTTGAAGAGATAGTGATTAATGTTGCCTATTTGGGAGAACAGATTATTGACTATTTAGGCGACGGTTCACAATATGGTGTAAAAATTTTTTTCTCAGATGAACAAGATGAAGGAGCATTGGAAACCGCAGGGGGAATTGTTAAAGCATTGCCTTTACTGTCTGAAACTTTTCTAGTGGTCAATGGCGATATTTGGACAGACTATACTTATTTAAGTGATTTTAAATTAGCCAAAGATAAATTGGCACATTTAATTGTTATTGATAATCCAGAACATAATTTAGAGGGAGATTTTCTTTTAACAGGAAGTGAACAACGGTATACTTTTTCAGGTATTGGCTACTATTCAAAACAGTTCTTTAACAAATTAGCCATAAATAAAGCACCCTTAGCCCCACTATTATTTGAAGCAGAAAATAATTTCACATTGACAACTGAATATTATGGTGGGCATTGGTATGATATTGGAACCCCCGAGCGTTTAGAGCAGTTAGATAAATTGTTAAAAAATAACTTTTAAGCTATTTTATTGGTAACAAAATTTTTTATAAAATTTGGATATATTTTTTTTTATTAATAAAATCACGCTTAGTTCACAATATTATGGAATAATGGGGTCAGTTTTGATTAAAAAAAGTAAGGGTAGGAATGTTAAAGAATTTAAATATATTATATGTTGAAGATGAAGACAATATAATTGACAAGTATGCATACTTTTTAGAAGAGAGCTGTAAAGAGCTTTTTATCGCTAGAGATGGCGAGGAAGCTTATGAAATTTATAAAAATAATAAGATACATCTGATTATCATGGATCTTCTAATCCCTAAAATGAGTGGTATTGTACTGGCGAAAAAAATTCGTGAAGAGGATGATGTTGTTCCAATGATTGCTCTTACTGCACACTCGGATAGAGAGATACTTTTAGATATTGTAGATTTAAATTTCTCTTCTTATCTCATTAAGCCTGTATTGCGTTCAGATTTAACAAAGGCCTTAGAAAAAATATCTAAAAAATTTGAAGGAGGAGGTTCTGTTATCTTACCTTGTGACTGTTCGTGGGATACAAAAAGTAAAACACTCTTTTGGAATGATGAAGCGGTCTTTTTAACGAGAAGGGAGTTGAAACTTTTTGAACTCTTGGTTGAAAAAAATGGAACACCCTGTTCTGATGATGAGATTTACTACTATGTTTGGGGTGATGATACCGATAAGGTAATTACCAACTCATCCATTAGAACATTGGTGAAAAATTTACGTAAAAAAATACCTACTGAACTGATTAAAAATCAGTATGGAGTAGGCTATAAACTCAATTTCTAAATTAAATATTTTGTTGTAGATATTTCGCCACAGCATCTTCATCATTGCTCTCTTTTAGAACAATGTCGGCCACATCTTTTACCTCTTGGAGAGCATTGTTAACGGCAATGGCTTTTCCTGCTAACTTAAACATTCCTATGTCGTTGAGTCCATCACCAAATACAGTTGTCTCTTTTGCATCTACTTTTAAATACTCATGTACTTTACCCAAGGCGTGTGCTTTGTCACTTAGTGGGTGAAGAATGGTTAAAAAGTAGCATTTCATGTAGTTTTCTGGAGCGAGTTTAATCTCTATTTTATTCCCAAATATTTTTAAAAGATGCTCTGCTAAAGGGCGTAGTAGTCTCTCTTCTCCCATATAGACCAATTTGAATGTATCTTTAACCCCTCGAATCTCTTCAAGATAAGATAAACGTTTATCAAAGCTATAGGACTCTTTGATGAGTCGTTCTTGATAATGGTTTAGTTGTGTGGGTACATCAAAGGTCTCTGCTAATGATTGGGAATCTTTTAGTGCGATGACATAGGGGAAAATGTTAAACTTTTTACTCTCCTCAATAATTGCATCACCTATCTCTTTGCTAAGTACATTTAAATCTATAAGTTTTTTTTCTCTAGTGGCAACCATTGCACCGTCAAGTGTAATGAGTGGAAAATTAAGATGTAAATCTTTTAAGAAATCATTGGTTTTTGCAAAACTCCTTGCGGTGGCAATGGAGAGCATGGCATAATGGGATTTTTCATTCCAAATATCTTGTGAGAATTGGCTAACAGTTTGAGTACTTTGTAAAAAAGTATGGTCTAAATCAGTAATAAAAAGTTTTTTCATTAAATCTCTTTTTTAAACTGTATTATAGCTAAGAGTTTAGATAAGTTTAACCATAAGTTGAATATAATGACAGCACTACAAAAAACTACGAAATCCCCAAACTGCTTTCAAGAGGACCTATGAGCGAACAACAATCCAAAAAACATAATAACAACAATAAGAAAAATAATAATAACAATCGAACCCATGTACCTGTTAAAGGGTATAAAGTAGAAGATTTACAAAAAGAGCCATTGGAGAACTTGGTTGCCATTGCCCTTAAAGAGCGTGTTGAAAACCCCAATGAATATAAACGTAAAGACCTCATTTTTGAAATTTTAAAATCACAAGTAAGTCAAGGTGGCTACATCTTGTTTACAGGGATTTTAGAGGTGATGAATGATGGATATGGTTTTTTACGTTCAGAAGATGGAAACTTTGCCAATTCACAAAATGATACCTATGTAAGTGGCACACAGATTAAACGTTTTGCCCTTAGAAATGGTGACATTGTTACAGGTCAAGTAAGGCAACCTAAAGACCAAGAGAAATATTATGCACTACTTAAAATTGAAGCGATTAACTACTTGCCTCCTGAAGAGTCTAAAAAAAGACCTCTCTTTGACAACTTAACCCCTCTTTATGCCTTAGAACAACTCAAACTTGAATACAATCCTGCTAAATTGACAGGTCGTGTTTTAGACCTATTCTGTCCCATTGGAAAAGGACAAAGAGCCTTAATTGTTGCTCCTCCAAGAACAGGTAAAACAGAGCTTCTTAAAGAGTTGGCTCATGGGATTACCCATAACAATCCAGATGCATCACTCATGGTTCTTTTGGTTGATGAACGACCAGAAGAGGTAACAGACATGCAACGTTCTGTTAAGGCTGAAGTCTACTCTTCTACCTTTGATTTACCTGCACAAAACCATGTGAGAACAGCTGAAATGGTGATTGAAAAAGCCAAACGACGGGTTGAGTCGGGTAAAGATGTTATTATTCTTTTAGATTCAATTACTAGACTTGCACGTGCTTACAATACCGTAACCCCAAGTTCAGGAAAAGTACTCTCTGGTGGGGTCGATGCGAACGCTTTACATAAACCAAAACGTTTCTTTGGAGCAGCTAGAAACATTGAAGAGGGTGGAAGTTTAACCATTATTGCCACAGCGTTAATTGACACAGGAAGTCGAATGGATGAGGTTATTTTTGAAGAGTTTAAAGGAACAGGAAACTCTGAAGTAGTTCTTAATCGTTATGTTTCTGAACGTCGAATTTACCCTGCGATTGATGTGACCAAGTCTGGAACACGTAAAGAAGAACTCATGGTAGATGAGGAAGACCTTCGTAAAGTGTGGGCAATGCGTAATGCGATGCAAAATATGGAAGATGTTGAGGGCTTAAAGTTCCTCTTCTCTAAAATGAACAAAACTAAGAACAACGCTGAATTCTTAGCGATGATGAATGAATAATATTTAAATTATAAGTATGAAAATAGGGGTATTTGATTCAGGAGCAGGGGGCTTATCTGTGGTCAAATCACTTCTTGCCTCCAATCTCTTTGAAGAGATTATCTACTATGGGGACACCGCGCGTGTTCCCTATGGTCCTAAAGATAAAAATACCATTATTCGTTACTCCCTTGAAGCCTTAGAGTTTTTTAATAACTTCGACATTGATTTACTGATTACAGCGTGTAATACAGTCTCTGCTTATGCCCTAGATGAGATGAATGCTCAAAGTGCTTATCCTGTTGTAGGCGTGATTGAAGCAGGGGTTTTAGCCCTTGAAAATTCTGCTTTAGCCAAAGAAGACAATATTTTGATTATGGCAACACGAGCGACCATTAACTCTAGTCGTTATGCCTTAGCCCTTAACAAGTTGGGACATCATAATACTACTTCACTTCAAACAGGGCTTTTTGTACCTTTGGTAGAAGAGGGTATATTTAAGGGTAAACTATTAGAGGCTACAATGCAACATTATTTTTCAAACATAGAAGTACCTAAAGCAATTATTTTGGGCTGTACCCATTTTCCTCTTATTGGTGATGAGATAAAACGTTATTTTAACAATACACCTCTTTTAATTCATTCAGGTGAAGCAATAGTTGAGTATTTAGAGGCAAGATATGCTTTAGTGCAAAAAGAAGAAGAGGCGAACTTGAAGATTTTTGCTTCTGATAATGTTGCAGGTTTAAGAAAGATTGCAGATAAATGGTTAGCTTAAGTAAAAATCTAAAAAAGATTTTTACTCATTCCTAAGAACATTTAAAGGGTCAGTAGAAGAGGCTTTTTTAGCAGGGTAGATGGAAGAGGCTAACACTATGATAATCGCCCCAATAATAATTAATATAAAATCGAGTAGGGTTAAGTCAATAGGAAGTTTGGAAAAGCCATAAACATCAGCAGAGAGATGGATTATGTCAAAGGTAGTTAAAACCCACATCCCAATAAGCCCTAAAATTGTTCCTGCGACAATTCCACCAAGACCAATAATTGCTCCTAGTTTAAAGAATATACTTTTTATTTCAGTACTTGTTGCTCCCAATGTTTTCATGAGCGCAATCTCTGCACGACGGCTCATGACCGTCATAAGTAGAGATGAGATGATGTTGAGTGCAGCGACTAAAATAATGAGTAATAAAACTAAAAAGAGGGCTTCTTTCTCCATCTCCATGGCGGCAAAAAATGAGCTGTTTTGCTCCCACCAACCTTGAACACGTACGCCATTGGCTAAACCAATCTCTTTTAAATAGTTGTTAATAAGTTTTAAATCATGCATTGCATTGGCTGAATAGATATGAATGCCATCGTAAATCCCTTTTTTACGTTTTAGCACTTTTTGAAAAGCTTCATGGGTAGTGTAGATGATGGCTTTGTCATAGGTATTGAGTCCAGAACTAAAGGTGGCATCAATGGTGAAACGTTTTTGAACAGGCATTGAACCAAAGCCAATGGCTTGTTGTTCAGAAAAATAGAGGGTAAGTTTTTGACCTTTTTTTACGCCCATCTCAGTCGCTAAGCTTTCTCCTGTGACCATTTTAAATTTACTCTTTATTTTTAGCGATTTTTGGGAAGCTTTTTCAAATACCTCATTAATCTGTCGCTCTTTTTCAAAGTTGACTCCATACAAAATAGAGCCATTAACATTTGAACCAGATTTTGAGATAACTTGGGTGGTGTAATAAGGAGAAAATTTTAGTTCAGGAAACTTAGAAGAGAGTTTATGAATAATGTCATCATTGGCATTTTGGTAAGCAATAGGAACAAGTGTCAAAGGATAGTTCATCACAAAAAGACGTTTTTTAAACTCTTTTTGTGTTCCATTCATGATACCCATGGCCAACATAAGCACCATGACCCCTGCTGCAATACCGATGAAGGCAAGAAGAGAAGAGATAAAGATAAACGGATTCTCTTTGTCATATTTTAGATAATGTTTGATTACCTTATTGACAAAGGTGTTGTTTTTAAGGGTTGCCATTAGGCTAATAGTCCTTTTTTAGGTCCACTCTCTCCACAACACTGTTTATATTTTTTTCCTGAACCACAAGGACAAGGGTCATTTCTTTTTGGTTTTTTTTCAAAGGTGGCTTCACTTTGGCTTGTCTCTTCTTGGCTATCAGCTTCATTGGTTTGTGCCATGGCTAAGTCTGCTTCAAGCTCATCTTTCATGGCCTCCATTTGGGCTTCCATTTTTGCTTGTTTTTGGGCAGGGTCTTCAAAGTTGAATTGTACGACTTGAAGTACTTTAATGGCTTCATATTTAATACGTTCAACCAATGACATAAAGAGGTTATAGGAGTCTTTTTTGTACTCTGTGAGTGGGTCTTTTTGGTTGTACCCTCTAAGTCCAATACCTGTTTTCATGACATCCATTTCGTAAAGGTGGTCTCGCCATTGAGGGTCAAGTACTTGTAGGTAGAGAATTCTTTGTACTTCTGAACGCTGTTCTGGCGTGAGTTGTTTCATCTTCTCTTCATAAGTGTGGGTTAAAATCTCTAAAATAAGCTCATGAAGTTCATCGTAATCTTTTCCTTCTAAAGTAGATAGTTCAAGTTCAATGGCAAGATCTTCACGTAGGATATTGAGTAGTTTTTCAAGGTTAAAGTCCTCTTCAGATGCACCATTGTAAATCTCTGACTCTAGTAAAATATGGTCAACATACTCCAAACGGTTTTCTCTGATTTTCGCATCAATATCATAACTCTCATCCAAAAGATTATTTCTAAATTTATAGATGGCTTTACGTTGTTCACTGGCGATGTCATCGTACTCTAAGATATGTTTACGCGACTCATAGTGCATGTTTTCCACTTTGGTTTGAGCTTTCTCAACCGAACGTGTTACGATTTTGGAGTCAATAAACTCTCCCTCTTCAACACCCAATTTGTTCATGATAGTACGGATTTTTTCTCCTCCAAAGATTCTTAGAAGATTGTCATCTAGTGAAAGGTAAAATTGAGAAGCTCCTGGGTCACCTTGTCGTCCACTTCGCCCACGCAGTTGGTTGTCAATTCGTCTACTCTCATGTCGCTCTGTTCCTAGAATATAGAGACCACCAAGCTCTTTGACTTCATCATCAATTTTAATATCTACTCCACGTCCTGCCATGTTGGTAGCAACGGTTACAGAGCCTTTATTCCCCGCACCTTCAATGATTTTGGCTTCATTTTCATGGTTTTTAGCATTTAAGGTATTGTGTGGGATTTTAGCATCTTTAAGTCGTTGATGAACGAGTTCAGATTTTTCAATGGAAGCTGTACCAATAAGTACTGGTTGACCTTTTTCATGAAGCTCTTTTACTTTTCGTGCCACGGCATCAAGTTTCTCTTTTTCGGTATTGTAGATTAGGTCATTAGCATCTTTTCTTGCAATGGGAAGATTGGTCGGAATAGAGATAACATCTAAGTTATAGATTTCAGAAAACTCTGTTGCTTCTGTTTGTGCTGTACCTGTCATACCTGCTAGTTTTTCATAGCCTCTAAAGTAGTTTTGATAAGTAATCTCGGCTAAGGTTTGAGACTCATCTTTAACTTCAACACCCTCTTTGGCTTCAATGGCTTGGTGAAGTCCTTCAGAGAAACGACGACCCTCACTTAAACGTCCTGTAAACTCATCGACAATGACAATCTCACCATTACGTGAAACATAATCAACATCTTTTACAAAAATATATTGGGCTTTCATCGCTTGGTCAAGGTGGTGAGAGAGGGAAGCATTTTCAAGTGAGTAGAGGTTCTCTACTTTAAAAAGGTCTTGTGCCTTTTGAAGCCCTTTTTCAGTCATGATAACTTGTCTGTTTTTCTCATCAACATAGAAGTCAAAATCATATTCTGGCTCATCTTCACCTGCTTTTAGCTCTGGTTTTTCACCTTTGCTCATCTGTAAAGCAATCTCATTGGCTTGAACATAATGTACGGTATCACGTTGAACAGGTCCAGAGATAATAAGTGGGGTACGTGCTTCATCAATTAAGATGGAGTCCACTTCATCAATAATGGCAAAGTAGTGTTCACGTTGCACTTTCTCTTCAGCACGTGTTTTCATGTTGTCACGTAAGTAGTCAAAGCCATATTCGTTGTTTGTTCCATAGGTAATGTCACAATCATATTGGGCTTTTTTTGTCATCTCATCATGAATTTCATCGGTAAGACATCCCACGCTGTAGCCTAAAAAGTTGTAGAGTTTTCCCATCTCTTGTGAATCTCTTTTGGCAAGATAATCATTGACTGTGACCAAGTGAACGCCTTTGCCAAGCATGGCATTGAGTACCACGGCTAAGGTAGCTACTAAGGTTTTTCCCTCACCTGTTTTCATCTCAGCGATGGAGTTCTCATGAAGTACCATTCCCCCAACAAGTTGTACATCATGGTGACGCATACCTAAAACACGGCTACTTGCCTCTCTTGTGATGGCAAAAGAGTCATTTAAGACATCATCAAGGTTTTTTTCACCTGCTTGTACGGCATCTTTGAGTGCATGAAAGGCATCTTTTAGCTCATTATCTGAAAGTTTTTTATAGTCATCTTCTAATTTATTAATTTTTTCTGCTCTTTTTAAATAACTTTTTACAATTCTGTCATTTTTAGAACCAAATATCATCTTTAACATTATTATTATAGCCTAGTATTAAAATTGTGATTATTTTATCTAAATTATGTGTAAAAGTTGTTTATTTTATGGGTGGCTGAGAGGAGATTTTTATTTCTTAACTTTGTCTAATAATTTATCATATTTTTAGATAGAGATAGCCGTATTTTAGAGAGGTTAGCATTCTTCTCTAAGCTACGACGAATTTACTTTAAAGGCTCTCTTGTGCTTTTTGTAATGCTTCAATTACTTGTGCAATATTGGCTTTAGGAATGTGTACTTTCCATTCAGGTTCTGTGGCATCTGCTTTTAATGAGATACCAATACTTGCAACACTATCACTGTTCTTTCCATAAGGTTCAGATACTGTTGTCACGGTGATTTTACCTTTTGTTCCTGCCAATGTCATTTCATCTATTGGGGTTACTGTTCCACTCATAAGTTATTCCTTTTTTGGTTATTTTTTTTGCTTAAAACGTGAGTATATCAAGATAAGTTCTACTTTAGTTTAATCATAAAAAATTTTTTAGAACGACTATAACTATCACTCTCTCCTACAATCACAATACCCCCATCTGTGGTTCGTGTAATCCCATGAGCAACATCTCTGTTTTTCCCACCATAGGTACTTGACCAGAGAAGTTTCCCTTTGGCATTAAGCAATAAAACATAGTTATCATAGCTACCTTTTCCCAAAGAGTTTGTAGCTCCTGCGACCATGTAGTTTCCCTCTTTAGTAACTGTAAGGGCATTCCCCTCATCATAGTATCCAAAGCCATAGATTTTAAACCAGATAAGTTTTCCATCTTTATTAAAGTGCATAATGGGCAAATCAGTTTGTGCAGAGTTGTAAGAGCGTGTTCTTCCCGTGGCAACAATGCCTCCATTTGGGGTTGGTGCAATGGCATGGAGTACATCATTATAGCCCTCACCTAAAGTTTTCGCCCAAATTTTTTCGCCATTTTGATTGAGTTTCATTAAGAAAAAATCGGCATCACCTGAATTTTTAATTTCACGTGAACCTGCCATCATAAAATTGCCATCACTTGTTCGGGTGAGGGCATTGGCTTCATCGTTAAGTTTTCCGCCTATGGTTTTTTCACTAATCATCTTTCCATTTTTATCTAAACGAACAATATAGATGTCTTTGTAGCCTTTTTTAGAGAAAGATTCAGAATCGCCAAGTACCAAAACACCTCCATCATTAGTTCCTGCTATGCCTCCTGCAAACTCATCACGTTGACCTCCAAAGTTGCTCTCCCAAAGTAGTTTACCTTTGAGAGAGAGTTTTGCTACATAAAGGTCTTGCCCTCCATGTCCAAATGATTTTCCCTCACCTAAAATCAGTAAATTACCATCAGCTGCACGAGAGATAGCAATCCCTTTGTCCTCTTTTTCTCCTCCAAGAAGCGTACGCCAGAGGGTGTCACCTTGTGCATTTAATCGTGTAACACAAATATTGGAACGTCGTACATTGTAAGATTGACAACTACCAATCACAGCACTTTCTCCATCTTCAAGCATAAGCGTAGCATTGGCAATATCATCATCCTCCCCACCATATATCTTTTGCCATTTGGCATGGTAGGTGGGATTTGTTTTACTACTGTCTCCTAGTAATATAGAGGAGAGTAGAGCAGAAGTAAGTAGTAGTTTGGAATAGATTTTCATCATGATGCATCCTTGATTTAGATAGCCACCATTATACACTCTTATCTGTGAGATGTAATAAATAATGCTTTTTGAACCATGCATAATAGAAAGCTGTAGCAATAAACCCACATCCCATTGTTATGGTAATGGTTTGTAATGCCATGCCCATTTTGGCAGCATAGCCAATAAAAAGTGTTACCACAACATTAAAGAGCATGAACATCATATCATTATAGGCGATGACACGACCTAAAAATTCAACTTCTATCTCTTGTTGGAGCATATAGTAAGTGTAGGACCAAAGTGAGGTGGAGAGTAGCCCAACCATAAACATACCTATAAGTGTCGTTGTATAACTATTTTGGATAAATGCCCAAATAATTATGCTAAAGCCTTGTAGTGCAAAAAAGTAATGTAGATTATTGCTATTGATATATTTTGAAAAAAGAAGAGGTCCTACGGTCATGGCTAAGGCACGGGTTGCATTTATGAAGCCAATGGCAAGAGGAATGGCTAAGATGTATTTGTAGTGCAAATCAGCTAAGAGTGTGATAAGGGTATCAAAAGCAGTAAAACCAAGTGTTGAATGTAAAACAATGAGGTGCATGAGCTTCTTATGGTTTTTTAAATAAAAAAACCCACTCTTCATCATCTTAAATGCTGATTGAGTATGTTTTACAGGTTCTAGAGAGAGTTGAAGTCCTAGTAGTAAACTAAAGGCGATAATGTAAAGTAAGACATCTATTAAAAAAGTTGTGTCATAGCCAAAAAAATAAGTCATTAGCCCACCCAATGCCATTCCTGATGCAAAACATACCGACCAAACAATGGAGTGAATTTCATTGGTTTTTTTTAGCATCTCACCTTGAAGAATTTTAGGAAAAAGTGCCATTTCTGCTGCAAATAAAATGGAAGCTGCTGTTGAACGGATGAAGACAAAAAGCATTAAAGCTGTTAAATCATCAAGGGAGTTGACGCTCATAAAGCACAAAGTCATCAAAATCTCTACTAAGAGTAGAGTACCCATGAGCTTTTTAAAAGGAACTCTGTCAATAATCCAACCAAAAATAGGGGCTAAAAGTAGGGCAGGGAGCATGAGCATCATAAAAACATAGGCAATGGCAAGTTCAGAAGCCCCATATTCGACCAGCATAGAGGCAATGGCAACTTGGGAGAACCAAGTCCCAAAGTAGGAGATGAGTTGTATGAGGGTAAGTCGTGCAACTACAGGATGTTTTAAAACATCAAGATAGCTAGGGTTATTCATTTACTTTAGTATATTCCCCATCACCACAAAAGTGTTTGGACTCTTTACATTTGTCTTTATAGTAGAGTCGATACTCTTCTTTTGCCTCTTCAAGTGTTTTTTGAAGTTCTGCACTTAGTTGAATACCATCTGTATCACGTTTCCATATTAACTTTTCTTGTTTATCAGAATTAATAAAAAGTTTTAAAATATCATCTTTTTGAATAATCTCTATGTTGTCGATAATACTCATTTTAGATTTATTAGCGCCTCGAAGAATCTCTGCTTCTGTATTATCTTCAATTACTTTCTGAACAAATTTCCCCCCTTTTTTATAAAAAATTCCTGTATGTATTTCAGGTGAAAAACCATTTGTATTGGTTACATAGTAGTATCCATAATTATTGACATCTATCTCCTCAATAACTAAGTACCCTTCATTAATCTCTTGATTTCGGAACATCCCTCTCTTTAGGCTATAGTGACCTAAAATAGACGATTCATCAATTATCTTTAAATCATTTTCATCACTGTCTTGATTGGTAACAGGTAAAGAAATACCTACTTCCTCTTTACTAATTGTCTCTTGTGCTACAGGAGAGACATCTGGTTGAGGTGTATCTTTGAGTACGGTTGAGTTACAAGCTCCTAAAAATAGAGCCATAATTAGTAGAAGTATAGATCGCATTGTTATCCTTATGCATATAATTTATACTATCTTAACATATTTTTCTAGATAATAAAATTATTTACTCCTATTCATAGATATATTTCCCTAATTATTTCTGTTATATTTCGTTTGAAGAAGAGATAATATTTAGATATTTCTTTTAATATTAAATTAATATTAATATAGTCTTAACTATACTAGATTAAGTTTAAATAAAGAATTTAAATATAAATAATTAAATAGCGTAAGAAAGGAATAGTATGAAGTTAAGAGAAATAGCAGAAGTGATTAAAGGTGTACATCTTTTAGAGGGTGCAAAAAAAGTAAAAACTTATAAAGAGTTAAGTATGCTCTCCTTAGAACCAATCTCATTTTTAGATGAGCGAAAAATGCTTAAGGTTAATGTTACAGATAGGGTCTCTTCTAAACAGTTAACAAGAGCAGGTGATGTTGTTGTAAGCCTATACTCTCCCATGATTGCTTGTTATGTCGAGAAAGGTCAAGAAGGGTATGTTGTTCCTCACTATATGGCGATTATTCGTATGAAAAATTTTAAAAAAATGGATAGCCGTTTTATTGTCCACTTTATTAATTCGGTGAGGGGTAGAAGAGCTTTGGCAAAGACATCAGAGAGTTTTTCATCAAGCAGACCCACTTCATTGCCTATAGTAATGTTAAATGAAGTGGAGTTATTGGCCAATAGCAATAACTTAATGGAGAGGTTTTAAAGTAATATTTTAAATATTACTTTTAATAAACTCTTCCATTTCAGCGACAATTGGTTCAAGTTCTCGTTCACCATTAATGACTGTTAATAAGTTCTTTTTGGTGTAGAACTCTTGAATCTCAGCCAATGGGTCAGTGTAGATTTTCATTCTATCATAGAATACTTCGATGCTATCATCTGAACGTTCTTCACCTGGTTTAGCATCTGCTGCACGACCTAAAATTCTATCTTTAGCCACGTCTTGACTCACACGAACTTCAATGGTAGAGACCAATTCAATTTCATCTTCAGTGGTTAAAAGTTCATCAAGTGCTATCATCTGCTCGGTTGAACGAGGATAACCATCAATTAAGATATTATCGACAGGGGCATTTTTAATTGCAGAGATAATGGTGTCAATAATAATATTTAAAGGAACTAACGCACCTTTAGAAATAAATCCATCAATGGTTTGACCCAGTTCACTCCCACTGGCTACTTCTTCACGAAGCATATCACCTGTTGAGTAGTGAACGATGTTCTCATTTTTACCTGCAATGATACTTGCATCTGTTGTCTTACCTGAACCTGGGGCTCCGATGATTAGAAAGAGTTTTTTCATTTTTTGTCCTTTATTTTAATTATGTTTGCATCCGTAGGGGGCGATTGTCATCGCACCAACTATGGAAAATTTAGATGTTATTTGTTGATTGTGTGTAGAAATGGTGTGATGGCAATCACCCCCTATGCTTTTTCCTGTTTACGAACTCTTAAACTCAACTCATTTAGCTGTTCTGCCTCAACTGGGCTTGGAGCTTGGGTTAAGATACATTGTGCTTTTTGTGTTTTAGGGAATGCAATAACCTCTCTAATGCTTGAGCTGTTTGTCATGAGCATGATGAGTCTATCCAGACCTAAAGCAAATCCACCATGTGGTGGTGCACCAAATTTAAAGGCATCAAGTAGGAAACCAAACTTCTCTTGTGCCTCTTCATCTGAAATTCCCATAAGCTTAAAGACCTCTTTTTGAAGCTCCTCTTTATGGATACGAATAGAACCACCACCAAGTTCTGTACCATTGAGTACTATGTCATAGGCGATTGATTTTAACTCTTCAATGTCCTCATAGACTATTTTACCCTCATCATTGGTTTGTGGCATGGTAAAGGCGTGGTGCATGGCGTTAATTTTTCCATCACTCTCTTCAAACATTGGAAAATCCATAACCCATAAGAACTCAAATTTGTCTTTTGGAATAATCTCCATAATCTCTGCTAGGTAGATTCTAAAGCGACCCATGTAGTCCCATACCAGTTTTTTGTTACCTGCACCAAAGAAGACAGCATCCCCAACTTCAAGCTCACAACGCTCAATGATGGCTTGAATATCATCTTCTGTAAAGAATTTAGTAAGAGGTCCTTTGAGTCCATCTTCTTTCATCTGGAAGTAACCAAGTCCAGCTGCACCAAATTTACGGACATAATCTTCAAAACCTTTCATTTGACGTTTTGAAAATATCTCGTCACCTTTGGGTACTTTTAGGGCTTTAATTCTATTCTTTTTAGCATCTTTGGCAATGTTGGCAAAAATCTCATTGTCACAACGTGCAAAGATGTCCATAACATCAACCATTTTTAGGTCATAACGCATATCTGGTTTGTCCGAACCATATAACTCCATGGCATCCATGTAGCTCATTCTATTGAATTTGCTTGGAATCTCAAACCCACATTTTGTAAAAATATTATTGATGAGTTTTTCAGCTACCTCAATGACATCTTCTTGGTTACAGAAACTCATCTCAACATCTATTTGGGTAAATTCTGGCTGTCTGTCGGCTCTTAAATCTTCATCTCTAAAACATTTAGCAATCTGAAAATAACGGTCAAATCCACCAACCATAAGAAGCTGTTTAAAGAGTTGAGGAGATTGTGGTAAAGCATAAAACTCCCCACCATGTACACGGCTTGGTACAAGGTAATCTCTAGCCCCTTCAGGAGTAGATTTAGTAATAATTGGTGTCTCAACTTCTAAAAAGTCAAGTTCATCAAGAGCATTACGTGCCGCTATGGTTGCTTTTGAACGGAGTTTAAAAATATCGTAAGATTTTTGCGTTCTTAGCTCTAAGTATCTATATTTAAGTTTAATCTCTTCATTTACTTTTTCATCATTTAGCTCAAATGGCATTGGCTTGGAAGTATTTTCGATGATTAGTTTATCTGCTACTATTTCAATTTTACCCGTTTTGAGTTTAGGGTTTTCAAGTCCCTCACCTCTAGCACGAACTTTTCCTGTTACAATGAGTACAAACTGGTCACGTACTCCTTCAGCCAATTTATGTGCTTCTGCATTGTCAGCAGGGTCACAAACAATCTGTACCACTTGGTCTTTGTCTCTTAGGTCGATGAAAATCAATCCACCGTGGTCACGGCGACTAGATACCCAACCAGATACTGTTACCATCTCTCCAATATATGTTTCGTTTACATCAGCACAATAGTGTGTTCTCACAGTTATTTCCTCTATTTATATAGCATTTAATGTATATAGTTCAAATTTTGTGAAATTATAGCTAAAAATAATAAGCATTACAATTTGACATATAAATTCTTTGATGAAGAGAGTTTATGATATTCTTTCTAAAAAGATAATCTTAGGAGAGAAAAGTGTCAGATGAAAAATTGTCACAAGTAAAAGTGGCTGGTTTTATTGTAAAACCAGATGCTCCAGAACTTTTTTCTATCTATAGTAGTATAAAAGAGCAGTTTGAAGCACATAATATAAAAGTATTTTTAGTCGATTATTCAGCGAATATGTTTGGCGATTTAGAGGGACTCTCTTTTAGTGACTTATGTGAAAAATCAGATTTTTTGGTCTCTTTAGGTGGTGATGGTACACTACTTTCCTTGGTGCGTAACTCTTATGGGTTTCACAAGCCTGTGGTGGGGATAAATGCAGGAACATTAGGCTTTTTAGCCGATGTACGCATTGAAGAAGTTGATACTTTTTTAGATAACCTGCTCATTGGTAATTATAGAATTGATGACCGTATGATGATAGATGGTTATATTCAAACAGCCGATGGACGTCGTAAGTTTCATGCTTTTAATGATGTGGTGATAACACGACCGAGTATTTCACACATGGTAAAGATAGATGCTTCTGTTGATGGGGAGTGGTTTAATACTTACCGAGGTGATGGACTCATCATCGCAACGCCCACAGGTTCTACGGCTTATAACTTAGCAGCAGGAGGTCCTGTGATGTACCCCTTAACTCAAGCATTTATAATGACTCCTATTGCAGCACACTCTTTAACACAACGTCCTATGGTATTACCTTCTAATTTTACCATTGCCTTCTCTTCTCCTAATGACACGGTTGTGGTTATGGTAGATGGGCAAGACGATTATCAGATGCAAGCAGGAGATGTTTTGGTAGTCAATGGGGCTAAAATTGGGGCGAAACTGTTACATAAAAAAGAGAGAAACTACTTCTCTGTGTTGAGAGAAAAATTACATTGGGGTGATGACGAATAATGATAAATAGAGTATTTTTAAAGAGTTTAATATCGTTCGATGAGGTTGAAGTTGAGTTAGAAAAGGGGCTTGTTGTCTTGTCGGGTCCTTCGGGAGCTGGTAAATCACTCTTTATGAATAGTATTCTTGCTACTTTTGGTTATGGTACATCTGAGGCAAAACTGTGTGAAGTTTTGGTCACTAAGCCTAAAAACTTACAGAGTGAAGCCTTTGAACTTGAAGAGGAGATAACCTTAAAGAGTATCAAAAAAGAGAAAGTACGTTACACCATTGATGGTCAAAATATCTCTAAAAAAGTTCTCAATGGACTATTTAGCCCTTTTGTGCAATTTTTGTCTGTTCGAGATAAGAGTGGTTTTGAGAGTAGTGATTTATTAAAACTCATAGACAATGAACTTTTAGTCAAAGACAAGGGCTTTAAGAAACTATTTAAAGAGTATAAAAGTCGTTATGCTAACTATAAAATTAAATTAGCACAACTAGAGAAGATAAAAGCTGATGAAGCAAAGATTTTAGAGCTGATTGAGTTTACAGAGTTTGAGATAGAGAAGATAGTATCCGTAAAGCCTGTGGTGGGTGAAGATGAGGAATTACTCAAAGTAAAACATCAACTTTCACGCATTGACAAAGTCAATGATGCCTTAGAGAGTGCCAATGGGATTTTTGGTTTTGAAGAAGCTGTTTCAGAGGTTTATAGACTATTAGATAAAGATGATGCTATCTTTTCGGAGATGATGAACCAGTTACGAGCTGATTTTGAGGAGATAGAATCTCTTTCAGATGAGTTGGCTGAAGTGGACATTGAAGCTGTATTAGATAGATTGGAAAAAATATCTGCTTTACAGAATAGATACGGAAGCATTGAAGAGGCGATAGCATACGCAGAGTTGAAACAAAAAGAACTTTTAGGCTATAAAAACATTGAAGCAGACAAAAGTATGTTGGAGTCCTTTTTGCAGATGGAACTTTCTGAACTCTCTATCTTAGCAGGACAAATCTCACAAGCACGTAAAGCTAAAGCAGTAAATTTAGAAAAACCCTTAAAAAAATATTTAGCAGAGTTAAAACTTCCTGAGGTCAATTTTATCTTTACAATGAATGGACTAGGCGAGTTAGGGCAAGATTTTGTTGAGATAGATATGAATGGCTCAACAGCTTCTAAACTTTCAGGTGGAGAGTTTAATCGTGTCCGTTTGGCTCTCATGGTGGTAGCCCTTTCAGGTGTCAAAGAGGGAGGAGTGTTAATTTTAGATGAGATAGATGCCAATGTTTCAGGAGATGAGTCAATTGCCATTGCCAATATGATTGCAAAGCTCTCTACTGTCTACCAAATTTTTGCCATTTCTCATCAAGCACATTTAGCATCTAAGGCAAATCAACATCTTTTAGTCGCTAAAGTAAAATCTAAAAGTAACGTGACGCTTTTAGATAAAAAGGGACAAGTAGTTGAGATAGCACGTATTATTGGGGGCGAGAAGCCCAATGATGAAGCCATTAGTTTTGCTGAAAAATTATTAAACTAAATATTTAATAAAATATTAATATATTAAACTTATATTTTATAATTACTTGTTAAAATTTTATTAAGTTTAATAAAATTTAGGAAAATTATAATGTTTAATACCGATGAAATGTATGCAAATGAAACGCAAAAGGCACAGCTCTATAGTGAGATTTTACCTCAAAAAAATAATAATAGTAAATTAATTTTTATTAATTTACTACTTGGAGGAGCATTACTATTTGGTGCTTTTAAATATTTTGAACAGAGTAGAGTTAATAGTGTAGATGTAAGAAAACAAGCTGTTTTAGGGGTGAGTGAAACCATTGATGATACGGAATTAAGTGATGATGCATTTCTCAATAGTTTAACCAACTCCATGGAGTTGGTTACAGCTGAATCTTCTATTAAAAGTCAAACATCCTATAGTAAAGAAATTGCACGAGAGTTAGATGATAGAAGTGGATTTAAGGGAAAAATAGCAGTAGTTAATCAGCCTATTGAGAAATTTTAATTAAATTTCATAGTTAGTACCTTATTTATTTCTATAATGTTTGCAAATAGAAGAATTAGAAGGAATGGTATGGCAACTACAAACGATATATATGATGAAGCAATTAAAGGTTCTACTTTACACTCTGATGAGTATGAACAAGAGGGGCATTCAAAAGGTGTAAAAGTTTTTACCGTATTATTAACAGGATGTGTGGCGTACATGGGATTTCATTTTTATCAAGCCAGAACAGCTAGTAAAAATACTATTGATAAAACTTTAGTGGTGCAACAAGACTCCGTAGAAACAGATAAAATAGTTCCTAAAATAGTACCTGAAATTAAAAAAAATATTCCTATTGCAGTTGCTTCTGCTGAAATTAACTCAGAAGATAATGAATATTTGATGGCATTACAAAGTATTGAAAATGAAATATCTAAAGAACGTGAAGTTGTCAGTTTAAATCCTAAAGTACAAAAGGATTTAAGTTTAGCCATGAGTAGTTTAACAGAAGATATAAAAGTAGTTGACAGTACAAACTATACTGAAGAGTTAAAAAAAGAGATTGGTGTTCTTCCTAAGAAAAAGGTAGCTAAAGATAGCACGATGGATGAAATTAGAAAGTTAGAAAAAGCCATTGAAAAAGAGAGTATCAAAGCACATAAAGTTATTGTGAAAAAAGGTGATACCTTAGAACGATTATCTGATGAATTCTATGGCGATGCCATGAATTATAAAAGAATTATAGCAAGTAATGAGAACATAGATTCTAGTGGATTAATTTATGAGGGACAAACAATTATTTTACCTTATTAATATGGTAAAATTCCTTTAAATAATTTTAAAGGTTGATTGGATGATTATTGATACCCATTGTCACTTAGATGATGAACGATATAATGAAGATATAGATGAAGTAATAGAACGTGCTAAAGCCAATGGTATTGAGCGTTTTATTATCCCTGGGGCAGACCCCAAAACCCTCCAACGTGCTCTTGAACTCTCTGAAAAATATGATGAGATATATTTTTCAGTAGGGGTTCACCCTTACGATGCGAAAAACTACAACAAAGAATTTCTTAAAAATTTTGTAAGTCACCCTAAATGTGTTGCCATTGGTGAATGTGGACTGGACTATTTTCGTTTGCCAGAGAGTGAAGAGGAGATTAGAGAAGAAAAGAGACTACAAAAAGAGGTTTTTATTGACCAAATCCTTTGGGGAAAAGAGTTAAAGCTTCCTCTCATTGTTCATGTTCGTGAATCTTCTGCTGATTGTTTAGCCCTTTTATTGGAACATGCAGGAGATGAGGGTGGGGTCTTACATTGTTATAATGCAGATGAATCACTTTTAAAATTGGCTGATAAAAATTTTTATTATGGCATAGGAGGTGTTTTAACTTTTAAAAATGCCAAAAAGCTTATTAATGTTTATCCTAAAATACCCCAAGATAAACTCATTATAGAGACTGATGCTCCTTATTTGACACCTCACCCCCATAGAGGAAAAAGAAATGAACCTGCTTATTGTGATTTGGTGGCTTCTAAAATGGTAGAACTTTCAGATATTAAAAAAAGTGACTTAATTGAGAGTACTACTTGTAATGCGAAAAGACTATTTAGAAATATTTCTTAAGCATTAAATTTTACCTGTGAGGTAGTCAAATTCTAAATAGTAGGTTAATAAATCATAATAATCTTTAAGTAGTTTTTGTTGCACTTTTAATACAGTAATCTCTCTTTGATTTAAAAACATGAGGTTTCCTACTCCCTCATGAATTTTGATTATCTCAATTGATTCAAGTCTTTCTACAAGTATTAACTCTTGTTGAGATAATTGAATGGCCTCTTTTTTGGTTTCTATTTTTTGAAAAAGATTTATAATATTGGTTCTAAGCTCTTCAATAAGCTTTAATTTTTCACTTTTTTTCATAAGCTTCTCTTTTTTTAAAACTTCAGCCATTCCACTGTATTTTCTATTTTCAATGGGCATATTAAAATTGAGAGAAAGTTTATATCCCTCTTGATTAATAGGGTCATAAAGTGTTGAAATTTTTAAATCAATTTTAGGATATTTCGTTATGTTATTATAGGATTTTTTGAGGGCTAGTTTTTCTAACTCAAAATCAATAATTTTTAAATCAGGGCGATTATCTAAGGCAGTTGTAATGGCTGATAAAAGTGGGGGTAATGGTCTGTTTTTCAGAGATAGTGAGGGTAAAAGAAATTGTTTAGAAAAAGTTTCTTTATCTATGCCTAAGTATTGAAGAAAAATATTTTGAACTATTTTAAAATTGTTTTCTTGATAAAGAGTCTCTTTCTCTCGTTGAATAATCATTTGGTCAATCTCAATCTTCATCATGGCAGGGATGCTTCCCACTTCTACTTGCTTAATGATGAATTCACGTGTTTTATGTGCTTTATGCGTTAATGCTTCTTGGGTTTGGACTAACTCTTTTTGCAATAAAAGTTGATAGTAGATTTTACTAATATTAAAATAGAGTTTGAGTAAATTTAAGTCACTTTTATGTTCAGCTTGTATTCGGCTCATTTGTGCTGTTTTTATATCTACTTTATTTTTACTTATATCATAAAGTACCGAAAATAGAGGTATTTTGACAGAGGAGAGAAACTCACCATCTTTACCTGTTTTAATGTTGTTGTACTCTTGCGTACCATAAGCATTACGATAGCCCATAGAAAGTTCAATGCCATTACCTAATGATTTAAAAAGCTCCACTTCTTGATAGGTTCCTGTGGTTACAGGATAATCTTTTTTATCATATTTGGCTCTAATTTGGGTGTCCAAACTCCCTTGATAGAACTCTTCTCTTCCTTTGGCAATATATTGTTCCCCAATGGCTTGGTAATAAAAAGGATTTTCTTTATTTAAATATTGATGAATATCTTTAGCCAAGAAAGGTTTTTGGGCATGAAGTATGCTTACTCCTAAAATAATAATTAATGTTGAAGTTTTTTTTATCATTACTATTACTCTTTTAGTTTATTGTTCATCATTTTTGGAGGTTGTGCAGATAGATATCGCCACAATTCATACCCAATAGTAACCGTTTGGAGTTTAACAAAAACGGTTGTCTCTGTTCCAATTCTTAAATATTGTTCATCTGGCCATGGGTCATCATTTTTATCTTCTACAATAATTGCATAATAGACCCCCTTCTCATAAGAAGTTGCTTCGACACTTTTAATAATACCACCATAAGTACCATGGGATATTTTTGGCCAACCAGAGACAAACAGTGTAGGCCATCCATAGAAGAGTATGCGTACTTTTAAACCTTTTTTAATTAAAGGCATATGAAAGACAGGAACTTTAAATCGAATGGCACGTTCATTGACTTTAGGGGAAAAGGTCATAATCTCTGCCCCTTTTTTTAAAAACTTATTTTGGTCTGCTTGATAAATTTGAACAATATGTCCATCACTCTTTGCTACTATTTTTTTACTTTTATAGCGAGAGAGAGTGACCGATTTCGTATCAATATTTTGTAAGAGTTTATTAATATTACTTTGAGTGCTTAGAAGCTTATTTTGAATATTATTTAATTTTACTTCTGAATTATGCTGAAATCGTCTTTTCTCTTTTTTAACAATTTCAATTTCATTATCAATATTCTTTATCTCCATTCTAATTTTCTCTTTTTTTGCTTGGGTATTGAGCATGGCGAATTTTTTAAGTTCAAACCCTCTTTTTGATTCAATTCCTGCATTTAAAAGTCTTTCTGCTCTATCGTAATTAATTTTTTCAATATTATATTGATTGATGACTGCTTCTCTTTGATGTTGAAGTGCTTGACGTTTATTTTGAAGTTGTATAAGTTTTGTTTGGTAGACTTCAATGCTAATTTGAATACTCTGTTTTTCTTCTTTTAAGTTCTTTTCTATATTTTGGTAACTTATTTTTTCATTTTTTAAGTTATTTTGATATTCTTGAACAATATTAGATAATCGCTCTTCATAGCCATTGTCTAAATCTCTCATGCTAAAAAGTGTATCATTTTTTTTGACAGATTGATTTTCTTTTACATTGATGCTCTCTATAAACCCATCAATGGTGGCGACTATTTTATAGTTTCTTTCAACGGGATTAATGGTGGTAAGGACTCCTACCCCTTTAATGGTTTGTTGCCAAGGTAGCCATAGCATTACTATGGCGATGGCTACAATAATAGAAGTAAAAAGTACATTACGCCGAACAAATGGTCTTACTTGTAAATGTTTTAAGACTTTAAATTCATACATTTTTCTCTCCTAGCTTTGTTGAAAGCTTATGAATCTTATAAATTCCCTCACTTAAATCGTACATATAATCTATCTGTTTTATAAAATCATGGAGTGCATAAGTGATAGAGATAATAATAATCTCCGAAGCAATAAACTCTCCAATAGGCATTTTCCCCTCAAAAACTAAATATCCACCTAAAATAAAAAAAGAACTTAAAATAATGCCTTCTGTAAAAAATGTCAAACTCATCTGTTTGATTGTTATTAAAAACATTTTTTGACGGGCTTTGACAAAATTGATTAGAAGTTCATCGAGTTTTTCAAGAAAGTTAGCATTCTCTTCTTTTTCTTGGGGTATATTTTGTAAAAAATAGATGGCTTCATGTTTTGCATTAGAGCGTAAGATAGCAAACTCTATCCCATTACGACCCAAAAAAAGAATAAGTACAGTAAATAGAGTAATAAAAAACATACTTAAAATAAATAGATTAATATCGAATATCAATAAAACAATTATTCCCATAATAACTTTAAAAATCAGTGAAGAGGCACTTAAAATTAAGCTAGGAAAGAGTTTTTGAATGGAGATAACATCAAAAAAATAGTTCATATATTTATCAGTAGTTTTATCGAGTGAAGAGTTTTCTACATCGACAAAGTTATTGGCAAGTTCAATCGAATGTCGAACAAAAATCTTTTGTTCAAGTTTTTCTAAAATATATTGTTTAAAAATCTGTATGGTTGCAATACTTGAAAAAATAATAATAACAATGAAACTTAATACCCCTATAGAGAGTGTTGCATGTGCCAAAATAGAGTTAATAATCATGGCAGAAGTTAAGGGGGCTATCATAAATAAAATGGCTTCTATAATGGAGTAATAGAGAAGATAAAAGATATTTTTTTTATCTTCTTTAATCAGTATTTTAAAATTTTCTCCAATTAAATTTAAAATATTTGCTCTTATTTGATTTGACATTTCATTCCTATTTTTTAACTTGTATATTGTTTATCTATGGAAAATATTATATCATTTAATATCATTTAATATCATTTGATAGATAATTTTTTTCTCAAAATTTACTATTTTAATATTAAAATTTTATTAAATTAAAAAATAAAAATTAAAAATTAAGTTTAAATATACTATACTTAAACCTTAAATATTAAGGACAAGAAATGAATTTTTATAAATTACTTTTAATATCTCTATTTTTCACTTCTTTATCACACGCAGACATTCGTTCTGAGTTTCCCAGTTACTCCTATGTTTTAACGGAGTTTGGTGT
>Ga0256840_1000717_pt1 | contig 33072 bp, 37 predicted proteins | sample 355202metaG_FD_185969 | JGI IMG/M metagenome (GOLD analysis project Ga0256840, IMG submission 185969) | Hydrothermal vent microbial communities from Mid Atlantic Ridge, Atlantic Ocean - 355-202 | ecosystem: Environmental > Aquatic > Marine > Hydrothermal vents | place: Atlantic Ocean: Mid...
TGGCGCGGTGGATGGGGCTCGAACCCACGACCCCCTGCGTGACAGGCAGGTATTCTAACCAACTGAACTACCACCGCGCATATAATAAAAAAGTAATTTACAACACCAAATAAGTGGCGACCCCTAAAGGATTTGAACCTCTGTTACTACCATGAAGTGATAGTGTCCTTGGCCACTAGACGAAAGGGTCACTTTCTTTCATAAACAAAAGGTTTGTAACTGTTTTTTTGATTTAGTTGTGCTTAAGTTTTTAGTGAAGCGTACTAAAGTACATGAGCTAAAAATTTGAGTGCAAATAAACAAAAATGGTGGGCATTACAAGACTCGAACTTGTGACATCTACCTTGTAAGGGTAGCGCTCTACCAACTGAGCTAAACGCCCATTTACTAAAAATAAATGGCGCGGTGGATGGGGCTCGAACCCACGACCCCCTGCGTGACAGGCAGGTATTCTAACCAACTGAACTACCACCGCAACCTAAAATTATGCTTTTTGCTTTACTCGGCGTTAGAACCTTTCACTCAATCGTCACATAGTATAACTATGCTCCTCATTCACTCAAGAACCTGCCTTGATTAAAACAAAAATCAAGAATTTTATAAATAATTGTCACATTTTCTTTTTTAAAGTAAGAAAAAACTTGTTTTTTGCATTAGTTGTGCTAAAATTTTTAACGAAGCATAGTAAAACTATGTGAGTTGAAAATTTAAGTGCAAATAATCAAAAAATGGTGGGCACTACTGGACTCGAACCAGTGACATCTACCTTGTAAGGGTAGCGCTCTACCAACTGAGCTAAGCGCCCATTTTTATATAAATGGTGTCCTGTGATGGATTCGAACCATCGGCCACATCATTAAAAGTGACGTGCTCTACCAGCTGAGCTAACAAGACGATTGCCTCTTATTCTTAAGAGGTCGAAATTATAGGCAAATAGCTTTTAATTGTCAAGATATTTCGCGCTAAATTTAAAAAAAAGTCTCTTTATCAAGTAAAAGCAACATTTTTATTGCCATTAAGGCACTTTGGTCTTGCACATAGTTTCTGTCACCATGAAAATGCAAATGTTTTTCTACATGTAAAGTGTGACTTCTTGCACTTATGTAGACTGTTCCTACCGGTTTAAGTTCTGTCCCTCCAGTGTCACCGGCTATTCCGCTTATGGCAAGCGCATAATCTGCTCCGCTCACATTTAATGCACCTTCACTCATTTCTCTCACAACTTCAGCACTTACTGCACCATTTTCTTCAAGTATACCATGATCAACTGCCAACCAATTTTCTTTTAAAGTATTTGAATATGTCACTAAACTACCATCTAGAATTTTCGATGCTCCGTTATGTTTAGTAAAATAATAACTCAACAATCCACCCGTACAACTCTCTGCAAAACTTACTTTTTTAGAACCATGTGAAAGCTTTTCTATAATGTATTCTATAATATTAGAGGAAGCTATAAGCTTTTTGGGCAACAGATTTTTTGAGGCATGAATAAACTTAGCAATATCTCCGTACTTATTACTAGTTACATCAATTCTAAGCCAGCCTTCTACTTCTTGCGTCACATCAAAGTTCACTTCATAAGTTTGTGCAATGGGCATTAAAATAGTTATAATCGTAGATTTATCTTCTTCAAATACATGGACAGTCGCCCGTATCTCTTCATTTTTCAACAACAATTCTGGCATTTTTTGCCCTTCATCCATCTGCACGACATTTATAACAGAGTCCTGATATTCTAAAAGATACGAACGCTCTGCAAACAAAGAAGCTTTTTGCGGTATAAGCATTCCCTCTTTTAAAATCTGATTATCACTCGTAGCCGTGCATATCACTTTTCCTACAGTTGAAAAGTTTTGTTTACATGTAACTAGAAGAAGTCGTTCGGAGCTGTTTAATTCTTGTTCAAGATAAAGAAAAAATGAGTTGTCACTGTCTTTAAAAGTGGTTATTTGGTCGATAAATCCGCTATTTTTTTCAATATTTCGTAAAATATACTCTTTTAATTGTCTATTGTAAACAAATTTATTGCCTATAAATATAAGATGCGTTTTCATACTACATGTAACCTTATTTGAAGAATTTAATTTGGCTTATTATAACACTTTATTAGCTTTTAAACACATAACAGATATAATGCAACAATTATAATAATATTTTGGGGTACAAATGGACTACAAAGACACACTACTTTTACCGACAACAACATTTGCCATGCGAGGCAATTTAATAAACAACGAGCCTAAGCGTTATGCTGCATGGGATGAGAAAAAAGTTTATCATAAAATGAAGGCAAAGCGTGCTGGAGCCGAACATTTCACACTTCATGACGGTCCTCCATATGCGAACGGGCATATTCATATAGGACATGCGCTCAATAAAATTCTCAAAGATATTATCATTAAAAACAATTATTTTAATGGGAAATCTGTTCGTTTTACTCCAGGTTGGGATTGTCATGGGCTTCCAATCGAGCAACAGGTTGAAAAAAAGCTTGGCGGAAAAAAGAAAAAAGAACAGTTAGAGACTGCCCAAATTCGTAAGCTTTGTCGAGAACACGCAGCAAAATTTGTAGATATTCAAAGAGATGAATTTAAAACGCTTGGAATTATTGCCGATTGGGAAAAACCGTATGTGACTATGGATTACAAATTTGAAGCAAATATTTTTAGAACACTGTGTAGTGTTGCAAAAAAAGGGCTTTTGATTGAGCGTAGCAAACCTGTGTTTTGGTCATGGGCTGAGAGAACCGCACTCGCAGAAGCGGAAGTTGAATATGAGGACAAAGAAGACTACTCTATTTTCGTTGCTTTTGAGCTTGATGATGCCTCAAAAGAAAAGCTCGGACTTGCCAAAGAAACAAAAGCGGCGCCTGTTATCTGGACGACAACACCATGGACTATTCCGGCGAACACCGGTATTTCTTTGAATCCTGAAGAAGAATATGTCCTGACAACAGACGGTTATATTGTCGCAAAAAAACTCTTTAACACTTTAGTTGATGACGGTATAGTTAGTGGAACTGTCGCAAAAACCTTTGATGCAACTGCATTTGAAAATTTAAACGCGCTTAATCCACTTAATGGCAGACCTTCTCGTATGGTTTTAGGTGAGCATGTTTTAGTCGATAACGGGACGGGATGTGTACATACTGCTCCCGGGCATGGTGAAGATGATTACCGTGTCGGTTTAAAATATGACTTGGAAGTTGTTATGCCAGTTGACGAGACCGGATGTTATGACACTACAATTGTGCGTGATGCTTTAATTCCAAATGCAGAGGATTTTGTCGGACGTCACATCTTTAAATCAAATGAAGATATAGTGGAGTTACTGGGTGAAAGCGTGTTACATGTAAGTAAGTTTATGCACTCATATCCACACTGCTGGAGAAGTCATACACCGCTGATTTATCGTGCAACAAAGCAGTGGTTTATTGCAGTCGATGAAAAACCAAAAGGGCAAGATGAAACACTGAGAAATATTGCCCTTGATGAGATAGAAAAAACACTTTTCGTACCGCAAACCGGAAAAAATCGCTTAACTTCTATGGTAGCAAACCGACCTGACTGGTGTATTTCTCGTCAGCGTGACTGGGGTGTGCCTATCGCATTTTTTCGAGTCAAAGAAACCGGTGAAGTTTTACTTGATGAAAAAGTGCTTAACTTTACGGCAATGATTTTTGAAATGCAGGGAAGCGATGCTTGGTACTCTATGGACATAGCACAGCTTCTCTACCCAGGAAGCGGTTACAAAGCAGAAGAGCTTGAAAAAGTAACAGATATCTTAGATGTCTGGTTTGACTCAGGTTCTACTTGGAATTCAGTACTGAAATCCCGTAATTATGATGCCGGAGATTATCCTGCTGACTTGTATGTAGAAGGATCTGACCAACATCGCGGCTGGTTCCAGTCATCTCTGTTTTTATCATCCGCAGTTGAGCATAAAGCACCTTACAAAGGTGTGCTAACTCACGGTTTCACAGTGGATGAAAAAGGTGAGAAAATGTCTAAGTCAAAAGGCAATGTTATCGCCCCTGAGAAAGTTTTAAAAGAGTATGGCAGTGAAATCCTTCGTTTATGGGTGGCATCATCCGATTATCAAGGTGATTTGAAAATTTCTCAAGGAATTTTAAAACAGACTTCTGAAAACTATAGAAAACTACGAAATACCTTTAGAATTATGCTTGCAAACATCAATGATTTAGAGAGTCTGACACCGTATGCAGAGATGGGTGATTTGGATCAATGGATATTACATGTAACACAAACCACATTGGATGAAGTACATAAACAGTTTAGCGAATATAACTTTGTAAACGGTATGAGTACGCTCAACAACTTCATTGTCAATGAACTCAGCGGTATGTATATAGATATGACAAAAGACAACCTTTATTGTAACGCAAAAGAGAGCCAAAGAAGACGAGCAAGCCAAAGTGCCATGGCAATCATTACAAAAACACTGCTTTTAATTATGGCTCCTATCATTACTTATACTGCTGATGAAATTGTAGAAAATGCACCTGCCATCATCAAAGGTGATGCCGAAGATATTTTTGATATGACTTATGAAAAAATTGAACCCGTTACCGTGCCTTTTGATGCAGAGTATATGGTAAAAGCACGGGAAGGCTTCGGCGCAGAAGTTGATAAACTCAAAAAAGAAAAAATTATCAAAAATACACTCGAACTTGTCATTTATACAGAATCTAAAACAACATTAGAGATGGACAGAGTCGATGCTGAAGACTGGTTTGTCGTTTCAGGTATACTTGAAGACAAACCTGAAGAAGAAATCATCGGAAGTTTCAAAGTCGATGAGGATACTTTCTCCATTGCAAAAGCAAGTAAATATAAATGTCCTAGATGTTGGAAATACCAAGCTGAAACAGAGGATTGTCTTTGTACCAGATGCGAGAGTGTTATAAATGCCTGATTTTTCACACCCTGTTACTGCTCTATTTATCGGAATGACTATCGCTATGATATTTATAGTTATTGGAATTGGGATTGCACTTGTTAAAATTGGCAAAAAGTCTAAAAAATAATTTATCTTTTTAATAAGTGCCTGACCAGAATAAAAAGGGTACTCTACATTTAAGAAAATGTAAAAAAGTACAATACAAGGAAATATATATTGCGAGTATTAGATTTATTTTCAGGTTGTGGTGGCTTTTCATATGGATTTCAAGAAGCAGGATTTGAAATTGTTTTAGGTATAGACAATGTTGATATTGCGTTAAAAACATTCAAGTATAATCATAATAATTCTCATACAAAAAATATTGATTTATCAAAAATAGACAATTTACAGGAAATCGTAAACTTTTTAGACAACAAAGGTGGAGTAGATGTAATCATCGCGGGACCACCTTGCCAAGGCTTCTCACTTACTGGTTCGAGAAAAGAGGACGATGAAAGGAATAAACTTTTTTACTCTGTTTTTGAAATTGCACAAATGTTAAAAGAAAGACCAAAAGCATTAATTATAGAGAATGTTCCTGGTCTAGCAACACTTTACAAAGGAAAAGCAAAAGAAGAAATTGAAAGAAACTTCAAAGAAAATAACTACACAAATCAATCTAAAATTCTCTTTGCTCCCAATTATGGTATTCCACAAATTAGAAAAAGACTATTTTTTGTAGGTTTAGATGCACCTTATGGTAACTTTAAATTTCCTGATGAAATTTTAAACAAAGATGAATATATAACTTGCGAACAAGCAATTTCTGACTTGCCTTCATTAAAAAATACTCTAGGGGATGAAAATATAGATTATATTTGTAAACCAACTTCAGACTATCAAATAAAAATGAGATTAAATTCAAAAAAAATAAACAACCATGTAGGAACACAGCATACAGACTTGGTAAAAAGTGTAATTGCACAAGTTCCTGAAGGTGGAAATCACAAAGATTTACCAATGGGTGTAGGTGATAGCAGGAAATTTAATGAAGCTTGGACTAGATATCACAGTCAAAAACCTGCTAAAACTATTGATACAGGACATAGAAACCATTTTCATTATAAATATAATAGAGTACCTACTGTAAGAGAGAATGCAAGACTACAAAGTTTTCCAGATAGTTTTCAATTTTTAGGAACAAAAACCCAACAATATAGACAGGTTGGGAATGCTGTTCCCCCGATGCTTGGTTTCCATATAGCAAAACAACTAAAAAAGATTTTAGAAAATGAATAAATATAGCTATATAGATTTATTTGCTGGTTGTGGTGGTCTAACCGATGGTTTTGAACAAACAAATATGTTTAAACCTTATGCTTTTGTTGAATGGGATAAAAATGCAAGTAATACATTGAGAAATAGACTTGCTACTAAATGGAAGATTGATTCAGTTGATAAGAAAGTCATGCATTTCGATATTCAAAGAATGGATGAATTACTTAATGGTTACAAAGATGATAGTGAATTTGGAAGTCATTGTGGACTTAAAAAGCTAGTTGGCAATGCAAATATAGATGTCATAATTGGCGGTCCACCATGTCAGGCATACTCAATTGCAGGTAGAGTTCAAGATAAGAATAATATGCAGTGTGATTATAGAAACTATCTATTTGAAAGTTATTTAAAAGTAGTTCAAGAGTTTCAACCAAAGCTTTTTGTATTTGAAAATGTACAAGGAATATTAAGTGCGAAACCCGATGGTACATATATTATTGACAAAATTATTGAAGATTTTGACAAAGCAGGATATGTTATTTCTAAAGAACTAAAAAAAATGGCTTTACTTGATTCTTCTGATTATGGAGTTCCCCAAATAAGAAAAAGATTAATTATTATTGGTATTAAGAAAAATGCGACTACTACAAATCCTACTAATATTTTACATGATTTTTATAATAATATTTTACAAAATCATAAAGTTAAGACTAAAATTACTGTTAAAGATGCAATATCTGATTTAGACCCCTTATACCCTTTATCTAGTAAAGAACAAATAAATAGAAAAATGTCACATTCAAAAGGTTCTATAATAAAAAACCATATTCCTAGGTTCCATAGTCAAAGAGATATTGAAATATTTCGTGAACTAGCTTTAGATGTAGCTAATGGATCAAAAAAATATCCTGATACGGAATCATTAAAAAAATTATATTATGAAAAAACTGGCAAAAAATCATCATTTCATAAATATAATGTATTAGCTTTTGATAGACAAAGTAATACTATCCCTGCTCATTTGCATAAAGATGGGTTAAGACATATTCATCCAGATTATATGCAAGGAAGAACTATAACTCCTCGTGAGGCTGCAAGACTACAAACATTTGATGATGATTTTGAATTTTTAGGCAGCATGGGTGCATCTTATAAAATGATAGGTAATGCTGTCCCTCCTTTATTGGCACAAAAAGTTGCTTTATCTATTGATTATCTATTGGAAAAATATTTTATTAAAAAGAGAGAATAATATGCAAGTTAATCAAGTATATATTCATAAGTGCTATGCAAATGAATTAGGATATAGGTCAGGTATACCAAAAAAAGCGGGGAGATTTCTGTTTATAAATAAAGAAACAGCATCATTTTTTCCTCATTTAAGTAAACTAGAATTAAATGATAATGTCTTAATAAATATAGTTGATCAATCTAATAAAATTGTAGTGAGTAACTATGTTTATCATAATAGCAAAACTGCAACTAATAATCAAAAAGAAACTAGAGATGAATATAGACTATATATTCCAAGTGTAATAGATAAAGATAAAAATTTATTTCAACCAGATGACATTCTCACTTTTAGTAAATATAACATTTCAGATGAAATTTTTTATAAACTTCATCTTTTTTCTAAGCATGATAATTCTATTCAATATCAATATCTTCTTTCACTACTCCATGATGCAAAAAAAAGAGTGAAGGAAGTTAATCACTTATTAGTTAAATTAAATACTTTGAAATTTTTAAAAAAAGATCTTGATATTGCTTCAGAAGAAAAAATTCTTCCGACCGAAACAATAGAGATAATGCTAAAAAATCAACAAAATAATTTTGACAACCTTGAACAGATTGCGAAAGAAGATAAAAAAGTTCCAAAAGATGAAACAGGATTAATTAAAAGTAATAATTTTAGAGATATAGTGTTGTTTGCTTACATGGGGAAATGTGCCATAACCAGAGAATCAATCACATATAATACATTATCAAATTTAGAAGCTGCTCACATCATGCCTCAATCACATAATGGACCAGATGCTATTCCAAATGGTATGGCTTTAAGTAGAGATTTACATTGGGCATTTGATAAAGGATTCTTTACTATTGAATATAGCTCTGGTGACTATACAGTAAATGTACATGAAAATGTAAAACAAAATAAAATTATGAAAAGAATAGATGGTCAAAAAATTTTTACTCCTAGTGATCCAAGATTTAGACTTCATATAAACGCATTGAGTTATCATAAAAAATATATTTTTGGAACATTTAAGCAAATAAGATCTAAATAGACTTGTTTATTGCAATTAATGAAAATAACAAAATATTAAGAATGTGGACACATTGGGAAGGGCAATATTATAAAAGAAAAGAATAAACACATTTCGCTATAATACAACTAATATTTTATGAAGATAGGAACAGTAGTGATAACATTAAAAGAAGCACTCATACTCAATAAAGATGAATTAAAACAATTTAAAGATGAATTACAAACGAAAATAGAAGAGAACAGAGGTTTAAACGCTTACATAGATGTCAATACTTTTGGTGATGGTGTGCCTATTGCCATCAAAGACAATATTCAAGTCAAAGATTGGTCTGTAACTTCAGCTTCTAAAATCCTTCAAGGCTACATTGCCCCTTATAATGCAACTGTTATCAATAAACTTTTAGATGCAGGATTAAGCCCATTTGGGCGTACAAATATGGATGAATTTGCTATGGGTTCCACTACAGAGACAAGTTGCTATGGGAAAACGCTCAATCCTGTCAATTCTGACTGTGTTCCGGGTGGAAGTTCCGGTGGATCTGCTGCTGCCGTTGGTGCCGGTTTGGCTATTGCAGCACTTGGGTCTGATACGGGTGGAAGTATCCGTCAGCCTGCTGCATATTGTGGAATTGTAGGCATGAAACCGACTTATGGAAGAGTGAGTCGTTATGGTCTTGGTGCGTATGCTTCAAGTTTAGATCAAATCGGACCGATGACACAAAATGTTGAAGATGCAGCTATTTTGTATGACATCATCAGTGGGAGTGATGCAAAAGATTCTACAAATGCCATGATGGATGACAAAGTCAGTGACAAACTCAATGCAGAGAGAAAACTCACTATTGCCATACTGCCTAAATATATTGAAAATGCAAGTGATGATGTCAAAGAAGCCTATGAAAAAGCAATTGAAGCACTCAAAGCTCAGGGACATACCATAGTTGAAAAAGAGATGATGGATGCAAAATATGATATTTCAGCTTACTATGTCACGGCAACGGCAGAAGCAACAACAAATCTTGGAAGATATGACGGTATTCGTTATGGCAATCGGGTTGAAGGGGCAAACCTTGAAGAGACTTACATTAAAACCAGAAGCGAAGGATTCGGCGATGAAGTCAAGCGTCGTATTTTACTCGGTAACTTTGTTTTAAGCAGCGGTTATTATGAAGCTTATTATGTAAAAGCTCAAAAAACACGTCATTTAATTAAAGATGAATATGCAAAAATATTTAAAGAAGTTGATTTAATTCTCTCTCCTGTTGCCCCGAGTGTTGCACCAAAATTTGGAGAACTTGCAAATCCAATGGAAATGTACTTGAGTGATATATACACCATTAGCGTAAACCTTGCCGGTCTGCCTGCACTTTCACTGCCCATTATAAAGAACAAAAACGGCATGCCTGTCGGACTGCAACTAATCGCCAATGCTTATGACGAGCAGACACTTTTTGACGGTTCACTCAGTCTTGAAAAAGAAATAGCTTATAGCTAATGTAATGCTTATGAGATAATTTTTCGTTACTATTTTAAAAAAGGAATAAACATGGCATATTTTGATAATGTAAAAGTAAAAGATAAACTCTACGGTTTGGTATTTGGTGCAGGGAAAGTTTCTCAGGTATTTGAAAATTCTCATTACAAAATGATGGTAAAATTCAAAAACGGACATGAAGTTCCTTATACTGAAGATGGTATACCAGGATGGGGAAATTTTAAAAAGCAGACTATTTTTTATAAAAATGATATAGACTTAACGGATGTTGACTTTGCACCTGTTACAAAAGTATTGTCTCCTAAAAAAATTATTAAGTTACGCGAAAAGAAAAAACTTGAAGTAAGACTACCTTCTGGCGTCTGGACAAACTGTACAAAATGTATCAAAGGCTATATAGAAGATATGCTTGAAGCTGAGAATTATCATCTTTTTAGAAAATCACCAAAAAAGGATAAGTAATTTTATATACATTAATACATACCATTCATATATATTCTGTTTTTATTTACGGCGGTTTTTTATTTGTAGATATATTATTTTTATCTAAAATGAAACAAACTCTTAGCGAAGAAGAGAGTAAAAAAGCCAGAGAAGCCATTATGATGCATGTTAGAAAAGTTGTGCCTTATGCCTTATGCCTTAATGGTTGCGGTAGCTAGCGGGCTTTATCTTTTCAGCCAGATTTTTGGAAAAATTGGAACTGATGGTTTAACAACTTTTCAAATTGTTTTAAGCGTCAAAGCATTTCTAGGTCTATGGCTTGGTTTTCGAGGAATCAATCAAAAACTTTTCGGTATAAATCCATGGGTCTTTAAAAGTCACTTTTTCCCATTTACTTTAGTCGTTATAATTATTTTACTCTCACAATTCATGTTTTTAGATTTTACCTCTTTTTAACCACAAAAGAGGTATAATGCAAAAATTTCTAAATTATTAATTTCTATACTCTGCAAAAGGATACCCAATGAGAATTCGTAAACGCGCCTTGACATTTGAAGATGTACTTTTAGTACCACAATACTCTGAAGTTTTACCAAAAGAGGTCTCACTTGAGACAAAACTAACTCGTAATATCAGCCTTAAAATTCCTATGGTTTCAGCTGCTATGGATACTGTAACCGAGTATCGCGCTGCTATTGCAATGGCTAGACTTGGTGGCATTGGCATAATCCATAAAAATATGGATATTGAAACACAATGCAAACAGGTTAAAAAAGTAAAAAAATCTGAAAGCGGGATTATTATAGACCCTATTTATGTACATCCAGATGCCACTTTAGCAGATGCTGAAGCACTCATGAACGAATTTAAAATCTCAGGTGTTCCTGTTGTAGACGGACACAACAAACTCCTTGGTATTCTCACAAATCGTGATATGAGATTTGAAAAAGATATGCGAAAACAGGCTGATGAAGTCATGACTAAAATGCCACTTATAACTGCAACAAAAGGCATAAGTCTTGATGATGCGGCAGATATAATGCACCAGCACAAAATAGAAAAACTACCAATAATTGATAGTGAGGGATTTTTAAAAGGTCTTGTAACTATCAAAGATATCAGAAAACGCATAGAGTATCCAAATTCAAATAAAGATGCATTTGGTCGTCTTATTGTTGGTGCGGCAATCGGTGTCGGGCAAATGGATAGAGCAAAAGCACTTGTAGACGCCGGTGCTGATGTACTTGTTCTTGATTCTGCTCATGGTCATTCAAAAGGTATTTTAGACACAGTAAGAGCTATTAAAGAAACTTTAGAAGTAGATGTTATTGCCGGAAATATTGCAACAAAAGAGGCTGTTTTATCTTTAATCGAAGCAGGAGCTGATGCTGTTAAAGTTGGCATTGGACCGGGTTCAATTTGTACTACTCGTATAGTTGCCGGTGTTGGTGTTCCTCAAATCTCAGCCATTGATGAGTGTGCCGAAGTTGCGCGTCCACATGGCGTTCCTGTAATAGCGGACGGTGGAATTAAATATTCTGGAGATATTGCTAAAGCTCTTGCTGTTGGTGCATCGTGTATTATGGCTGGTTCACTTTTAGCAGGAACTGAAGAATCACCAGGTGAGACTATAATGTTTCAAGGTCGTCAATACAAATCATACAGAGGTATGGGAAGTATTGGTGCTATGCAAAAAGGTTCAACTGATAGATATTTTCAAGAAGGTACAGCATCAGATAAACTAGTTCCAGAAGGAATTGAAGGTCGTGTACCATTTCGTGGTTCTATCGCTGGAATTGTTCATCAAATGATGGGTGGATTGCGTTCATCTATGGGGTACTGTGGTAGTGAAAGTATAGAAGCATTCTGGGATAAAGCAGAGTTTGTAGAGATTACATCTGCAGGTCTCAAAGAGTCACATGTTCATGATGTAATTATAACGCAAGAAGCACCTAATTACCACGTCTAAGTTTATGAATGAAGTAAGATATGCAGGATTTTGGATTCGTTTTATAGCTTCATTTTTAGATACTCTTTTTCTCGCTCTACCAGTTGCGCTTGTCATTTACTTTGTAAGTGATGGGAATTGGTTTGATTTCGCACAATATCAACAAAATATACAAATGGCAATGAGTGGAAATACTCATGCCCTTGATACACAGCCGCAAACTTCATTTAGATGGGAATTAGTTTTTGAGATGTCAGTTTTAATTGTTACTGTCATATTTTGGGATAAATGGCGAGGTGCAACGCCCGGAAAAAAATTTGTACATGTAAAGATTGTAGATGCAAAAACATTGCATGATATTACAAATAAACAAGCAATTACACGCTCTTTAGCATATATACCCTCTCTTTTACTCTTTGGCATAGGGTTTTTAATGGTTGCTTTTAGAAAAGACAAAAGAGGTTTACACGATTTACTGGCTTCTACAGTTGTAATTTATGATGAAGAAACTAATCCTCAGTCATAAAAAAACTATCAACAGATATATTTTTAAAAGCCGCGTTCAGTGAAGTAAAAAGTCCGGGGAACTCTTTCTCCATTTTTGCAAGCATCTCTTTTGTGCTTTGTCTTGCATGTGGCATTTTTACATCAAAACGCATAGCAGGACACGCTTCATCACCTATAGCTTCAATGTTGTTTTCTTCCACAAAAGCACGCAATTGTCGTTCGCGCATTTGAATAAGAGGACGAATAACAATCAAACCATTTTGTGCTGTATATTTAGGGGCTAAACTTCTCATTTGTCCATTATAAATAAAGTTCATAAAAAAACTCTCAGCCGCATCATCCATATGATGACCAAGTGCCACCTTATTGCATCCGAGTTCTTGTGCGACACTGTAAAGATACCCGCGTCGCATACGAGAAAAGAAACTGCAAAATGATGAATTTTTACGAATTTTTTCTTTTGCCAACTCGTATGTTTGCGTATCTTTAATAATATGTTTTATTCCATGTTCCATGCAATGTGCTGCAAGTTTATCAAAGTTTTCACCCATACCGTAGCCAATCGTCACGGCAATAAATTCAAAATCAAAAGGTGCTCGACGCTGCTGTTCTTTCATAGCATGAATCATAGTTAAAGAATCTTTTCCACCACTCAGTCCAACAAGAATTTTATCACCCTCTTGTATTAATGTAAACTCGGCATTTGTTTTGCCAAGTCTTGACATAATTTTTTTAGAAAGTTTAACGGACAATCTTATCTACCATTTTCATAACAAATTCAGCAGATTCTACTGCACTTGTCTCCAAAAATTCATCAAAAGAGAAACTTGCATCCATATCTGCTGCATCACTGATAGCACGCAGTATAAAAAATGGTACATGTAACGCATCACAAACTACGGCGACACTTGCACCTTCCATTTCCAGTGCATCCGCATGAAATATTTCACCAATCCAGTTTTTACGCTCTTCATCTGCTACAAACTGATCACCAGTGGCAATAATACCTTCTTGAACTGATTTCCCCATCTCTAGTGCAACCTCTTTTGAAAGTGCAAGTAATTCTTTGTCTGCTTCAACATATATGGAACCCTCAGGAACATAACCAAACGGATGCCCAAAAGCCGTAATATCTAAGTCATGCTGTGCAAGTTTTGTCGCTACAATCAAATCACCTACTTTAAGTTTTGGTGATATTGCTCCGGCAACACCTGAAAATAAAAGTTTTGTTGCACCGAAATGTTCACACATAGTAGTCGCTGTCAATGTTGAGAATACTTTACCTATTTTTGAATAGGCAATGACTAATTGAATACCTTTATAGTTTGCTTCATAGTAGGTATTGCCTGCATATTTTGTTGTCTTATATTCACCGAGCTTTTCTAAAATCGGTGCAATTTCTTCAGGCATTGCACCCATAATTGCTAATGTCATATTTATTCCTCTATTGTAAATGTTTGTATATCTTGTTTAAAAAGTGGCAGCTTGTGAGTTATATTTCCACTACTATTTACAACGCAGCTTCCACCCCAAAACCCAAGTCCATCTTCAAACCCTACTCGGTTCACAAAAAGAAGTTGTGCACTACATTCTTTTGCTACATCAGTAATAATTTTATACCATTTGTTTTGTATATCTAAAGTTTTTTCATTAAATCCACGCGCCGGAGATGCTACTAAAACAATAATCAAATCGGGGTTGAGTGTTATAAGCTCTTGATGTACACTTTTATGCCATAAATCCTCACAAACTAGCATAGAAATTTTTTGAGAGCTTGCAACAAATGATTCAAATTTATCTCCGCCTTCAAAGTAACGGGCTTCCTCAAACATACCATAGTTTGGTAGATGCACTTTTATATGCTTGCAGACAAGTTTACCTTTGCTATAGTAAAGCCCGGCATTTCTAAACACACCTCCATCCTGTAAAGCAGCGCCAACAACTATGTCAATTTTTTCACTCAAACTCTCGAAGATTTTCAACTCATTAAGCAACCATGCATCTTCAAATAATTTATCTTGTAATAAATATCCACTGAGTGCAAGCTCAGGAAACACAATCAAATCAGAATTTACTTGCACATCTTGGATACATGTAACAACATCATCAAGATTTGAACGATCTAACTTCGGTGAAGTTTGAGCAAGTGTTACTCTCATATTATGAGCAAACTTCTTCTATTACTTTGTCTAAAGATGCCATATCTAATACATTCAAGGTTTTTAAATCTTTGGCAATTCTTCTGTTGAGTCCTTTTAAAACAACACCGTTTCCAAATTCTATCGCCATATCAACTTTAGGTGCTATGGCTTGTATTGATTGTTTATATTTTACCGGTTTCACTAACTGTTCTTTTAACAATGCAACAGCGTCCTCTTTTGTATTATAAAGATTTGTAGTAACATTTGAAACAATCGGTGCTTCAAAATCATTATGAATCATTTTTTCCATTAACTCAGCTAATGGCTCTTGTGCAGCCGCTAAAATATCACAGTGAGAAGCAACAGACATGTTTAACAGTAGTGCTCTTTTTGCCCCTGCATCTTTAAAAGTTTGTTCTAAACTCATTAAGTCTTCTCTTAACCCTGCTACAACAAGCTGTCCATCTTGATTATAATTTGCCGGCCATACTTTTTTTCCAGCTACTTGTGCTTCTGCACAAATTTTCTCAACACTTGCATCATCAAGACCAACTATTACCATCATTCCTGCATCTTTTCCTGCACAAGCCTCCTGCATAAAAGCACCGCGTTTATGAACAAGCTCAACTGCATCCACATAATCAATAGCACCACTTGCACAAAGTGCGGAAAATTCGCCCAACGAATGTCCTAAAAAAAGTTCAGCTTTAGTGTCTGGACATTGTTTTTGAAAAAGTTTATATGCTATCATCTGAACAAGTAAAATTGCTGGTTGCGTATATGCAGTTTGCCCTAATCTTTCATTTTCTTCAAACAGTATTTCTTTAAAATCAACACCAATTCTATCACCTGCTTTTTCAAACATTTCACGAGCCAATTTAGAATTTTCATAAAAATCTTTCCCCATTCCAACCGCTTGAGAACCTTGTCCTGCAAATATCATTGCTATTCTTTTCATGCTTTTTCCTCTATATATTTTTTATGTTCTGCTATTTTTTTTCGTAATGTATTTCTATTAAGTCCCATTTTATCAGCTAAGCGTACCTGAGATTTAAATTTATGAAGTCCCGCTTTAATAAGCGGGACTTCATATAAATACAAAAAATTTCTATAATCACTATTTGAACCGAGTTTATCATAAATATATTGCTCTATAATATCCATCAATTCACTATCTTTAATATCTTGAAGTAAATAATTCATCATCACTTGTCTTTTTAAAGAAAGCCCATTTTGAGATAAATTAGGTTTGAAATTACTGATATCAAAATTATTACTTCCTCCAAATAAAGCAATGGCATCTGCAACAAAATGTTCAAGTAGCTCTTTTACATCTTCTATTCTTTCTCTTAAGGGAGGAATATTAAACTTTACACTAAATAATTCATCAATAGCCTGATGCTCAAAAGAGTCTTTAGCAGTTGCTATAACTCTAACATTACTTTCTTTAATAGCCTGTAGTAACCGTTCAATATTTGGTGAATTGTCAAGATTTATGATTATAATAGTTTCTGAATTTTCTAATGAAAGCAGTAATTCATCAAAATTAGATGCATCTATAATAAATGCATCCGGAAGGATAAAAGAAGCTAAAGTTTTTTTTCCAACACCAACTTCACCTGTAATAAGAGCATTCACAGTCAGTGTTTTTAAAAGAGTAGCCGTCTTTTTAGCTTGTGAAGAAGCTTCACAAGCAGTTATAAACTTAGTGACATCCACAGCCTGTACCACAGCTTTCACCCTCTTCTTGCTTATTCTCAGCAGGAACTCCGGTCATAGCTTCTTCAGCAGATGCATCTCTTACATTATTAATAGCAACTGCAAACATCAAGTCTTTCCCTGCTAATTGGTGGTTAAAGTCAATAATAATAGTATCATCTTTGATTTCTTTCACAATTACTTGCACAGTTCCACCATCTTCACCTTGGCCATAAAGAGTCATACCCTCTTCTAAATCAATCCCAGCGAATTGTTCTTTTGGAACCTCTTGTATAGCTTCGGCATTATACTCGCCATAAGCATCTGCAGCTTTAACTAAAATGTCAGCTTTATCACCAATATTCATATCTTTAATCCCACTCTCTAATCCTGGAATTATTTGTCCTTTCCCATACATAAATACTAATGGAGCGCCTCCCATATTACTATCTACAATGGTATCACCATCCTTAACTTCATACTCTATTGATACTACCTGATTATCTTGAATTGCCATTCTTTCACCTTTATTTATTTTTGAGATTTTATCATAATAATATATATTATTACTGAAAATTAGAGTTTAATTACATTTATTCTAAATATTTTTTAGCCTCTTTTGCTGCTTTAGAATTAGGATATTTCGATATTATAGCATTGAAAAATGCTTCTGCATGTTTTTTATCACCTGTCTTATCCATCGCTATAGCTGTATGTAACATCAGTGTCGGCATATATGAAGCTTTATCATACAAAGAAGCACTCTTCTTAAAATAAGACAATGCCTCTGCATAATTTTTTCTTTTAAAGTTCATTTCACCTATCATATAATGAGCATATGCCGGCTTATATTTTCTTTTAATAAGTTCTTTATAATCTTGTATTGCTTTTGTATAATACTTTTTAGAAAAATATGCTTTTGCTTGATTATATAGCTTTGCACTACTTATTTTTGTTGATTTTGCAGTAGTTTTCTTCGACTGTATCTCTTTTGTAACTAATGTCTTAAAACTATTTACATCATTCACCAATGTATTAAATTCATCTTTACTGACATAAGCAACATTAATTTTGTCTACAACTTTGGAAAGCTCCATCAACATAATTTTGAGTTTTTCTATTTCTTGCGTATTCTTTTGTATTTGTTCGCTTAGTCTTGTTTGAAATTTATGTATATTATTAATATTTGTTTTGTTTTCTTCTATAAAATTTTGAAAATTTATTTTATAATTATGGGATGTTATACTCAAATTTTCTATAATACTTTGAATCCCATCAATTCTTTCACGTAAAGAATCAAGTTCATTAGCCTGAGATTTTGTATTGATAGCTACCTTTTTTAAAGTATTTTTTGTCTGTAAAATAACTTTTTCACTTTGAGTAAGTCCATACGGCTCTTGAGCAGTAAGGTCACCTGCCCCAAATGCGGAAGGCTCGGCAGCAAATGACACACAAGAGACAAAAGTAACTAACAATAAAACTTGTACAGTACTTTTCATCTATAAAACTTAAGGTAACAGTTTAAAGTTTACACGACGATTTTTAGCCCAACAATCTTTTGTATGTGCAGTACAAACAGGATTACTTTTACCGTAGCTAACCATTGAAATGCGAGAAGCATCAATACCATCAGCAACTAAAGCTTTTTTTACGGCATTAGCACGTCTTAATCCAAGTGCAAAGTTATATTCATCACTTCCCCACTCATCACAATTACCTTCTAATTTTACATTAAAAGATTTTACTCCTGTTTTACCAACTTCTGCTGCAGCATCTATTTTTTCCTGCATTTCAGGCGTAATATTATACTTGTCAAAGGCGAAGTAAATTGTTGGAAGTTTAGATTCAATGGCATTCATACTTAATTCATTTGTTGATGAATTAACAGTGCTATTTTCACCTGCAATAGTTTCAGTTTCAACTGCTTGAACTTCTTGTACTACTGGAGCAGCTACTTCTTCAGTTTTATTATCAACTGCCGGTTCTTTTGTACTACATCCACTAAAAACTAAAAGTGCCACTACAACACTAGAAAGTACTATACTTTTCATTATTTATTTCCTCTAATTTTAAAATTAATATATTATACCAAAAAAATGTAATAAGTTAATAAGAGTTAATTATTTACCAGTCCATAGACTGTATTTTTCCAGATTTTAATGGAAAAAGATAATTTTTATTATGCATTAATCGTATAATACCAATAGCACTTTGCGATTTATAATTTTTTATAAATATAATAGCATCACCATCTTTTGAAAATCTAGGTAGCTCATTTATACCGGTTGCCGTTAGTCGTCTAATAAAATCAGTCTTTGTTGATATAAGATGTAGATTAAAAGTATTTTCACTAAAAGCATTGGAGCTTTCACGTGCTTCATATACTATGTAGTTTCCCTGTGCACTACATGAAGAGTTACTTTTTCCATAATAAACCATTTGTTCCACAGCTCCAGTATCCAAATTTTTTGAAAAAACATTTGGATACCCTAAACGAGATGAAATAAAAATTATTTTATTTTTTCCCATAAACTGTCCATTAACATCTATACCTTTGTATGTCGTAATTCGTTTATATCTTTTCGTTCGTGTATTGTATAAATATATATCAGGTTGCCCATCTCTTGCCATAGTCAATAAAAGATTTTTTCCATCGTCACTTACATCTGAACATACCATCATTCCATCAGAAGATATAATATTTTTTACCTTTGCAGTTTTTATATTGACATATTTCAAAGTAGGTTTTAAGGGGTTTAGCGATGTATAATAAAATGCACTTTGTCCCTTATTTGCCCATTTTGGGAAAATGTCAAGCCCTCCTTTAATAATAACATGCTGATACGCCAAAGTATAATCTGCTATGATTATTTCACTTTTTTTAGGAGCAACAATACGAGAGAATATGACTTTTCTTTTCATCCAGGCAACTGATGGTTGTCCCATAAATTCATTAATATCATATGCAATCGCATGTGATATAAACATATATATATTTTTTTTACTGACTCTATATCGTTTTGAAAATACTTCTTCATTTTGATTAAAAAGTTTCATTTGTATATTTAATGCTCTATTGTCATCTTCAAACATTTTATATCGCACAACATAGTTCATATCTTTATTTTCAACTAAAACATTTGTATCATCGTAGTTAGCCACTCTATGGTGTCTGTCTACATTAAATAAAGATATTACATTTAAGTCAGCCACTATAGATTTAAAAAATCGCAACTTAAATGTATTATCATAATTAATAGACGCATCTTCAACTGCTAATGAAGGTAATGAATCTGCTTTTTTAATGACCTCTATCGTTGCATCACTTGCAAATGCAAGGCTTACTAAAATGAATAATGAAAAAAATATTTTCACAATCTACTCCTTAGATATTAATATTATAATTGTTTTGCTTGATCTATTTTTTGGATTCACTGGGAATACAATATTCTTTAATCGCTCTTTCATCATATCAGCTTCATGGTTCAGTGCTTCATTATTAGAATAACTCAATATTCGAAAATCAGTCATTCTACCGAATGGATCAAGCTCTATTACAGTTTTAACACTATTACCTTCACTGTTTTGAGGTACATTAAAATGCTGATAAACTATGTCTTGAATTTTAGCTAAATATTCATTAACTTCACTCGCCGCAGATGTTGCTTCTTCTTGTGTTTGCGAATGGTTTGTCTGCAAAGTTTCCAGTTTTTTAGAGACTGATTCTACATTATTTTCTTTTGTAGTACGAATCTTTTTTTGTATTTGCTGTATGCGTCTTGTATTTTCAGGTTTTTTGATTGTATTATTTATTTTTTTTGTCCATACATCACTAAAAAGATTGTTTATATCTACATTTTTAGTAATTTTTGGTTTAGCACTTATGCTAGGGGTCTTTGAAGCCTGTTTTTTTGGAACATGTTTACTCTTTGTCATTTTAATTGATACTGAAATATAATTTTCTTTTTTGTATCCATAACTTTTAGTTTTTGAAACACTGAACATCATAGTTATAAATCCAAATAAAAAAAAAGCAAAAAGAGAGAGTGATATAAAACCACTTATATAAAAATAACGGCTGTTATTATCCATTTGTAGCTAAAGATACCTCAGTAAATCCGGCTTGCTTTACCGCCGCTAATACCGACATAACTATACCGTAATCCAAACGCTTATCTGCACTAATGAGCACCGTTGCTTTTTTATTTAATTTATTTGCATACAGTGAAAAATTATCCATAAAAGAATTCAGTAAATATGTATCTTTATTTACTTTTATATTTCTTTCTTTATCTATAGTTATATGAACGGGAGGTATTTTTGAAAGTTGCTGGCTTATAGAACCTTGAGGTAGTTTTATATTTTCTTCATAAATAATATTTGGAGCAATAACCATTAAAACTACAAGTAAAACGAGCATTACATCTACAAGTGGGGTAATATTTAGTTCTGGTTTTTCATCCCAATCATATAGCATTGTCTTACGCCTTGCGTGCTAAAATCGCATCACTTTGCATTTGAATATAGCTAATAAGTTCATAAGAATTTCTTTTTAAAATCTGATGATATGTATATGCAAATATTGCTACAAATATACCAGAAGCCGTTGCAACTAATGCATCAGATACACCACTTGCTATAATTGACATACCGCCACTTTTTTGTCCAATATGTGAAAATGTATCTAAAATAGAAACAACAGTACCAAAAAGTCCTATAAAAGGAGAAGTAGAAGCAAAAACAGAAAGTACAGTAAGACCTTTCGTTGCTTCTTTAGTTGCCGCAAGCATCCCAAGTCCTAAAACTTCTTTTGAAACAATATTACTTGTTTTTATAAAATTATTTAAAAAAGAGTTTTCATTCACAGTTGTAGCTCCAAGTAAAAGTGATTCAAGTGAAGCACTTTCACGAGCAAGCCAGTTATTAAGAGAAAAATAGCGGTAAAAAAACACCCAATTTAAAACGATGAAGTACACAGACAAAAGTATTAATACTCCTATCGTAATCGGATGGCTTTTTAGGTAAAAATCTATTAAATTATTAATCATAAAATTATTATATCAATCTTTGTGCAGCAGATTCGATTCTTGCTGATACAGTGGCAATTGCAGGACTTGCATCTGCGATTTCATTGATAAGTTCTTTTGCTTCTTCAAGAGCTTTTGCAATTTCAGATTCAGTTTCACCACGAATAGCAGCAGCACCTTCCACCAAAATCACAACCTTTTCTTCATCAACTTGAACAACACCCCAATTAACAACAATAGATTCGACTGATTTATCTTCTTTTTCAATGTCTACCACGCCTGCTTCTAACAATGTAGTTAGAGATGCATGACCTGATAGAACACCAAATTCTCCCTCTTTACCAGGAAGAACAACACTAACGGCATCACCATTGTAAATTTCACCGTTAGGCGTTAGGATTTCAAGTTTAAATGTATCCATTACAGTCCTTTATCTTAAGCAATATGCTTATTTGTTTTTCTCGTGTTTAGCAAGTGCTTCATCCATGCTTCCAACCATATAAAAAGAGTTTTCAGACATGTAATCATAGTCACCGTTTAAGATACCTTTGAAACCGGCAATTGTATCTTCAAGTTTTACATATTTACCTGGAGCACCGGTGAAAACTTCTGCAACAAAGAATGGCTGAGAAAGAAATTTCTCAATTTTACGAGCGCGTTCAACAACATTTTTATCTTCTTCGCTTAGCTCATCCATACCAAGAATCGCAATAATATCTTGCAAATCTTTATACTTTTGAAGTGTTTGTTGTACACCTCGTGCTACATTATAATGTTCTTCCCCTAAAATTTGTGGGTCAAGCAATCTTGAAGTTGAATCCAACGGATCAACTGCAGGATAGATACCTTTTTCCGCGATTTTACGGTTCAAAACTGTTGTTGCATCTAGGTGAGCAAAAACAGAAGCAGGAGCCGGATCTGTCAAGTCATCTGCAGGTACATATACCGCTTGAACAGAAGTAATTGAACCATTTTTTGTAGATGTAATACGATCTTGTAATGCACCCATTTCACGAGCCAATGTCGGTTGGTACCCAACAGCTGATGGAATACGACCAAGAAGCGCTGACATTTCAGAACCTGACTGTGCAAAACGGAAGATATTGTCGATAAACATCAATACATCAAGTTTCTTTTCATCACGGAAGTACTCAGCCATAGTAAGACCAGTAAGTGCGATACGGTTACGCGCTCCTGGAGGCTCACTCATCTGACCGTAGCACAGTGCAACTTTATCCAAGACATTCGATTCTTTCATTTCATAGTAAAGGTCATTTCCTTCACGAGTTCTCTCACCAACACCGGCAAATACTGATAAACCTTCATGACCATGAGCAACATTATGAATAAGTTCCATGATAATAACTGTTTTACCAACACCGGCACCACCGAAGAGTCCGACTTTACCACCCTTAGCATAAGGAGCCAACAAGTCAACTACTTTAATACCTGTTTCAAACATCTCTGTAGTCGTAGACTGATCAACTAATGCAGGTGGTTGACGGTGAATTGACCATGTAGGAGCGTCAGTAACCTGCTCTCCGCCATCAATTGTCTCACCAATTACATTAAAGATACGACCTAATACTTTTTCACCAACCGGTACACTTATCGGTGAACCAGTAGCACGAGCATCCATACCACGGACTAAACCTTCACTCATATCCATTGCAATCGTTCTTACACGACCATCACCTAAGTGTGCTGCAACTTCTAATACTAAACGATGTTCACTACCTTCTAAATTAACATTCACTTCAATTGCTTCGTTAATTACTGGAAGATAACCATCAAAATCAACATCAACAACAGGACCCATTACCTGGCTAATTTTTCCAATCATATTTTTCTCCATTATTTCATAGACTCCACACCACTGATAATTTCTATCAGCTCTGTAGTAATAGCGGCTTGACGCGCTTTATTGTATTGTACATTTAAATTTTTTACCATCTCTTTTGCATTGTTGGTTGCCGTATCCATTGCCTGCATACGCGCAGAATGTTCTGCAGCAACCGAATCAATCAAAGAGTAGTACATATTATAATTTATATACTTTTCAACTAAAGAATCAAGCATTTTCTCTTCATCTTCTGCTTCAACTTCCATCATAGATTTTGATTGTATTTTTTCACAGTCAAAATTTGTAACATCAACAGGTAAAATCTTATTTACATGCAACTCTTGTGTTATCATGTTTTTATAACCATTATATACTATATGAATGCTATCAATTTTACCCTCTTTATAATCTTCAAAAGAAGTTATAATAAATTCATCAGATTTCGTTTTATCCGGTTTAGAACTTAAATTTCTAACAGTGTCAAACATTTCCACTTCATTATATTTAAAATATTCTATCCCTTTTTTACCGATTCCGCGTAAACGCACTTTTACATTTTTTTCTTTGTACTCTTTTAAAAGTTTATTAACAGCTTTAATAGTTTGAATATTAAAACCACCACATAAACCTTTATCTGCAGTTACAAAAATGATGTCAACCATTTTTGGATTTTCAATCTCTGTAAAACAACGATTTTCTAATCCTCCAATCTTGCTACATTCTATGCGTCCAGCTATTTCGGCAATGACCTGATTCATTTTTTGAGCATAAAGACGAGAACGTTTTGCAAGTTCTTCTGCACGGCGAAGCTTTGCAGTAGATACAAGCTTCATCGCACGAGTCGTCTTTTGAGTGTTTGAAACACTCTTAATCTGTCTTTGAATATCTTTCAAGTTTGCCATAAATATCCCTTAGTTAGCTATGAAGCTAGCTTTGAACTCTTCTAATGCTTTTATCAATAATGCTCTCGTTTCATCATCTAGTTTCTTGGAACTTCTGATATTCTCAAAAATTTGAGGATAAGATGCTTCAATAAATGGATACATTTCAGCTTCGAAACGCACAATATTAGATGGAGCAAAATCATCCAAGAAACCTTCATTACCTGCAAAGATAATTGCGACTTGCTTTTCAGCAGAAAGAGGTGAAAATGGTCCCTGTTTTAAAACTTCAACCATTCTTTGACCACGCTCAAGTTGATTACGAGAAACTTCATCAAGATCAGATGCAAACTGAGCAAATGCTTGTAATTCACGATACTGTGCAAGATCAAGTCTCAATGTACCGGCAACTTGTTTTGTTGCTTTAATTTGTGCAGCACCACCAACACGAGAAACAGAAAGTCCAACATTAATCGCAGGACGAACACCTGAGTTAAAAAGGTCAGTTTCTAGGAAAATTTGACCATCTGTGATTGAGATAACATTTGTCGGAATGTATGCCGCAACATCACCTGCTTGTGTTTCAATAATAGGAAGAGCCGTTAAAGAACCCGCTCCCTCTTCATCAGAGAGTTTTGCAGCACGCTCTAATAGTCTTGAGTGAACATAAAATACATCACCAGGATATGCCTCACGACCTGGAGGACGACGAAGAATAAGTGACATTTCGCGGTAAGCAACTGCATGCTTTGATAAATCATCATATACAATCAAACCATGTCTTGCATTATCACGGAAATATTCTCCCATAGTAACACCAGTATATGGAGCTAAAAACTGTAATGCAGCAGCTTCAGCGGCAGTTGCTGAAACAATAATTGTATATTCCATTGCTCCATGATCTTCTAAACGGCGAACGATTTGTGCAATAGTTGATTCTTTTTGACCAATAGCCACATAAATACATACAACACCATTACCCTTTTGGTTGATAATTGCATCGAGAGCAACTGTAGTCTTACCAGTTTGTCTATCACCAATAATAAGCTCACGCTGTCCACGACCAATTGGTACCAACGCATCAATTGCTTTAATACCAGTTGCTAATGGCTCATGAACAGATTTTCTTTCCATGATTCCCGGTGCTTTTTCTTCTACAAAACGAGTCTCTGTAGTCTCAATAGGACCTTTCCCGTCAATCGGCTCACCAAGTGCATTTACAACACGACCAAGAAGTGCATCACCCACAGGAACTTTAAGAAGTGTTCCAAGGCGCTTCACACTCATACCTTCACGAAGAGCATCCCCCGCACCAAGGATAACAACACCTACACTACTTTCTTCAAGGTTCATTACTAAACCTCTCGTTCCATCTTCGAACTCTACCATTTCTCCTGCCATAACATTGCTTAGTCCGTAAACCTTTGCAACACCATCTGCATAAGAAACAATTTTACCTGTTTCATTGATATCAACACTTAGTTCAAAGTTGTCGATACGCTCTTTAATTATTGAGCTGATTTCATCAGCTTGAATTTTTGCTACCACTATTGTTCTCCTCTCATTGAAAGTTAAATTGCTTTTATTATATGTTCTATAATTTGACTGTCTATTCTGTCTTTAGAGAAATTAATCTCAATTCCCAGACCTTCTACTTCTACTTTTAACCCGTTAAAGTCATTCTTTATAAATACCAACGAAATAGTCGCATCATATTTTTTACTTAAACCGGCACTTAATTCTTCTATTACCTTTGCTTCGATATCAGTGTCACTGCAGATAATACCTTCATAAGTTTTCGTAGCTATTGCCAAATCATTTTTCAATTCTTGTGCAATTGCAGGAATAATATTAATACGTCTATTTTCTACTAATAGCTTAATGAGATTATTTATTTTATGAGAATCTACACTTTTTACAGCATCTAATAATAGATTTGATTTTTCTTCAGCTTTTATACTCGGATTAGCAATTATACTAACAAATTTTTCATTTTGAAATGATTCTGCCAAGACAGAAAACAATGTTGTTATATCTTGCATAGATGCTAAATCAGTACCCTCATTAAAAGCCTTTATATATCTTTTTGCAATTAGTTCTTCCATTTAAGCAACCTTTTTCAAAATGATATTTGCCATAGTTTCTCTGTCAAAACTATCATTGCTTTGTTTCAATGTCTCTTTTATAACATCTTCAACGACATTACGAATCATTTTCTTCTCTTCAAATTCTTTTGTAGAAACATGTTTTTTTATCATGGATTCAATATCATTCTCTGCTTGTGCAATAATATTGTCATTCAAAATTTTGTTCTCTTTTTTAGAAATAACTGCCAATTCTTCTGCAAACTTTTCAGCTTCAGAAATTTTTGCCAATGCCTCTTTTTTAAGATTGATTGATTCATTTAATTTTTCCTGAACCTTTTTCAATTCATCAGAAATACCCTGACTTCTTGATGCAAAGAAATTCTTTACAGGTTCCCCAACTAGATACCATACAAGCCCAGCAAATAACAAGAAGTTCACAGTTCTTTGAACTATATCTGTGCCTGCATGCTCGTGCTCAGATGCTAATGCATAAGTTGATATCATTAGCATTAATACTAAAATTCTCCTCACATTACACCCTTATATCTGACTAAATTTAGCTTTTACAGCTTCTTTAAATACCGGAACTTGTGACATTAAGTCAGAAGTCAACTCATCTTTAGATTTTGCAAGTGATTGCTCAAACTCTAAATATTCTGCCGCGAGTTCAGCATGTTTTGTTTCTAACTTACTGTCAGCTAATTCCTTAGCATCCGCGATAACTTTTTCTCTTAGGGCCGCAGCTTCTAGTTTAGCACTCATAATTATTGACTCTGCTTTTGCTTTAAGCTCATTGATTTCACTATCATTAGATCCTACTTTTGCAAGATCTTTTTTAATGTCATCATCACGCTTTTGCATAAAAGAAAGTAATGGATTATAAAGCCAACTATTTAGAACGGCTATAAGGGAAACAAATACAACAAATGTAGCCAAGAGTAGTACCCAATTTATATCTAACATAGCACCTCCTAAAAGTTGCGTGATTATACTATGATAAAATTGAAAGGATAGTTAAATTAAGGTATAAATTTGTTATTTTTTAAATTAATTTCTAAAATGTGACAGAAATTCATCAATTTCATCTTGTGAATCAAAATTGATTGTTATTTTATTATTTGTAGCTTTTACATGTAAGCCTAATGTAATAAATCTTTGTTTCAATTTTAAGAAATCATATGTTGGAGATTTTTCTTCTGCACTAATTACTGGAACGCTTTGTTTATTTTTCATATTTTTAATTATTGTCTCAACATCTCTCACGCTTAACTTTTGACCAATTATAGAGTTTAAAATCAATTGTTGATTTTTATCATCTAATCCTACCATTACTTTTGCATGACCAGCAGAAATCTTTTTTTCAAGCAAGGCTTTTTGTGTTTTTGAAGAAAGTTGCAACAGTCGTAAAGTATTTGTTATATGTGTTCTGCTTTTATGAATAATATTTGAGAGTTCATCATGTGTTATCTCATGAATTTTAATGAGTTCGCTATATGCTGTAGCAAGCTCAACAGCATTTAACTCTTCTCTTTGAATATTTTCAATCAGAGCGAACTGTCGCATTTTTTCTTCATCTGAATTTAAAACGATAGCTCGTATTTCTTTGAGTTTTGCAAGTTTTGATGCACGGAATCTTCTTTCACCTGCTATGAGTACATAACCGTCGATATCTTCACTCACCACTATTGGCTGAAGTAAACCATCATTTTTAATAGATTCTGCAAGTTCTAGTAGTGATTCTTCATCAAAAGATTTTCTCGGTTGAAAAGGATTAGGACGGATATCTTTGAGTGGTATATTTAATATAGCATCACGCTGAGAGCCTTCATTCTCATACGCTTCATCCATTTCACCCAAGAGTGCATCTAATCCTCTGCCTAACTTTTGTGACTTCATTATTTTATTATTGCCTGTGCTAAATTTTGATATGCGATTGAACCGCTTGATTTTACATCATATAAAATTGCTGGTTTTCCAAAGGAAGGTGATTCCGCCAATTTTACATTACGCGGTACTACAATATATTTGTCTGTCGCATCTTTAAACAGTTTGCCTTTAAAATGCTGACGCAAATCTGCAAATACTTGTTTGGACAAATTATTTTGAGAAGAAAACATTGTTGGTAAAAAGCCTTTTACAGCCAGTTTAGGATTAATTGATTTTCTCACCAACTTTACAGTATTTAAGAGCTGTGCCAAACCTTCAAGTGCAAAAAATTCACACTGAATAGGAATAATAACCGAATTTGCAGCTGAAAGTGCATTTATAGTCATTGGACCAAGTGCAGGAGGAGAATCTATTATAATATAATCATAATCTTTTTTGATATTTGCAATTGCATTTTTTAATACAAGCTCACGCCCTTTTGCCTTATCTGCATCATAATACTCTTTTTCTATACCAACAAGCCCAATGTTTGATGGTGCTAGATGCAGTGTAGGTAAATCTGACTTTAATATGATGTCTTTTAGTTTTTTCGTTCCAATAAGTACATGATAAATATTAAATTCATAATCATTTCTATGAAAACCCAGTGATGTCGTGGCATTCGCCTGCGGATCTGAGTCAATCAAAAGCACTTTTTTTTCTGCAACAGCCAGTGAAGCTGCCAAGTTTACAGCAGTAGTAGTTTTACCCACTCCTCCCTTTTGATTTGCAATTACTATTACTTCACTCATCGCCTGCTATATATCCTCTCACCATTTATGTTTAAACACCCGTCACTCTCAAGTATCGAAGACTTGAGAGCTATTCTTTTTCCATCACTATGTGTAAAAAATTCCTTGTTGTTTTCAAATTCTAACTTATATTTGCTAAAAACTTGCTTCCATAAAACTTTTTTTTCTATATTTGTAAAATATTTTTCTATTAAAATTTCTCTATTTATTGTTATATCCAGTGGTTCAAAGCCTTTTGGCGCTGTGACAAGATTCAACCCAACACCACAAATGAGCTTGTTGTTAACAATATTTGTTATCATTCCACCTATTTTTTTATTTTGAATATAAAAATCATTAGGCCATTTTAAAAAAACTTTTGAGCCAAATTCACTCAAAGTTTCTTTTAAAATATAAGAAAAGTATAGCGATACAGATTCGAGTTTTAAATCATTCGGTAGTTCATGCATATGAAGAGCGAACGATAGAAAAAGATTGCCCTCTTGTGAAGTCCATTCATTTTCCCGACTGCCTATGCCATCGGTCTGTATATTTGCCACTACTGCCACAGGAGTATCTAATGCTTTGCTCTTAAGTTGCTCTTTTAAATATAGTTGAGTTGAAGGAAGCGTGTTAAAGTAAAGTATCTTCAAGGCTGAGTCTTTTTCCATTTATATAAGAAACAACATCCATCTCTTTTTTTGATTGCGGCTGTACTTTGTAAATGCGAAGAGAACCTTGCTTACATGTAACCACTATACTTTTTTTGTCCACAACAATTATTTTTCCGCTATTGTCATGGTGTTCATCGCTGTTTTCAAGTTGCATCTCTTTTATTTTAAGTCCATTTGAAAGATATACACCCGGCCATGGCGTAAAAGCACGGTATTTATTATAAACAGTAACGGCATCATCAAAGCGTATCTCACCGTCTGCTTTTGTAATTTTTTTACAATGTGTAGCCTCAGTTTCATTTTGTTGTTTTGAAGTATATGTATAAAAATCATGTAAAACTTCTACGCTCAATTCTCTTGCAAGAATTGTGAGCGCATCAAACAGCGTTTCAAGCATCATATCATCTGGAACGCTGAGTGTTTTAATTTTTAAAATATCACCAGTATCTAAGCCTTCTTCCATAAGCATAGCCGTTACACCCGTCGTTTTATTACCATTGAGTAGTGTTTGCTGAATCGGGCTTGCTCCTCTATATTGCGGTAAAATAGAAGCATGTAAATTAATACATGGGGCATGGTCCAAAATCTTACGCGGTAAAATTTGTCCGTAAGCAGCTACGACTATAAAATCACATGAAATTTTGAGTAGTTCATTCACTGTTTCTTCATCACGAAGTCTCGTCGGTTGATATATAGGAATATTATATTCTTTAGCCGTCACTTTTACAGGGGGAGGCGTAAGCACTTTTTTGCGTCCCACAGGTTTATCAGGTTGTGTATATACTGCTACGACATTTATGTCACCTGTTTCAATCAGTGTTTGAAGAATTTTTTGCGCATAATCCGGCGTTCCCATGAAGATAATATCTAACATTATTCCCCTTTACATGTAAAGAGTGTACCGCCTTTATGGAGACCCTCTAGCATAAAACTTTTGACATCACTCAAATCAAAACCACTTGCAAGAAACATTTCTCTATTTGATTTGAGTAAATAATCGGCAGCTTTAAGTTTTGTCACAATTCCGCCTGTTGCAAAAACATTGTTTGGTGTCACCTCTTTGTTTAATTCTTGACTATCAATACTACATACTGTTTTAAAAGCTCTTGCCTCAGGATTTTCTCTTGGATCACTTTCATAATACGCATCTATATCTGAAAGAATTATTAGCATATCTGCATTTGTATGTTTTGTTATATAAGCTGAGAGTTGGTCATTGTCTCCAAGTTCAAGTTCGTCCGTTGCTGTGGCATCATTTTCGTTGACAATAGGTAAAACATCGTTATTTAAAAGTGTTTCAACTGTTGCTCGTACACGCTTAATATCATTTTGAGAATTTAAATTTGCGGCTGTTACCAATACCTGTGCGGGAAGTATTTCGTATTTTGCAAATTTCTTTGCATATTTATTCATCAAAACTGGTTGTCCTATTGCTGCAAGTGCTTGTTTATTGGCAATAATATTTCTGTCTAATTTTAATTTTGTATAGCCACCGGCCACTGCACCCGAAGAGACTAAAATCACTTCATGCTTTTTTTTCAATCGTGCCAAAAAATCAACAAGTGCTAGCATACGCTTTAGTGCTATTTCTCCATCTTGTGTTAAAACGGCACTACCAACTTTTACTACAACGCGCATAATTTACTCTCTTGTTTGATGTACTAAATTAAAGAGTGCATATTTTATAGGCTCTATATTTTTACTGATTGCAGAAGATATGGGAACAATAAAATATGGTTTTTCAATGTCACAACCCAGTGTTTCATCAGCACTCTCTTGAATAAAATACGGTAAATCTTTGTCAAAATCAAATTCACTGCCTTTACTTGGTTCAAGTTCAAGCATTGATATAAAATTAGCAATCTTTTCTTTTATCTCATCTTGTGGCACAATATCCGTACGCGTAAGCGCAATAGCATATCTTGAACTTCCTAATTTATCTGAAAAAGATGCCACTTCATTTTTAAGTGTTTCTATTTGTTCTTTAAGATCTCTATACGAAGCCAAGTCTATCATAAACAACAGTGTTTTTGTCCTCTCAATGTGACGCAAAAACTTTATGCCAAGACCTCTGCCTTCGTGTGCTCCACCGATAATTCCGGGAATGTCCGCCATCACAAAGGACTCAAAATCACCTATGTTTACTTGCCCTAGTTTAGGTGTCAGTGTGGTAAACTCATAATTTGCAATTTCTGGTCTTGCATTTGAGACGGTAGAAATAAGTGTAGATTTTCCGACATTTGGAAAACCTACCAAACCGACATCGGCAATCAATTTCAAATCAAGTTTTATAGCTCTTGTTTGTCCTTTCTCCCCTGGCTGTGCATAGGTCGGTCGCTGATTAGTAGGTGATTTAAAGTGAGTATTACCGAGTCCACCTTTTCCACCTTGCAAAAACTTCTCTTCTTGTCCATCTTTTAGCATATCAAAAAGAACTTCACCGCTCTCTTGATCAATAATTTGTGTTCCAGGTGGAACAATAATCACTTTTTTGACACCTGATTTTCCGCTACAATTGGAACCTTCACCCGGTTTGCCACCGTCTGCTTTTATGTGCATTTTTCTTTGAAAATGAGAAAGTGTATGCGTATTGTTGTCACATTTAAACCAAATATCACCACCTTTTCCGCCGTCACCGCCGTTTGGACCACCATTGAGTACAAATTTTTCGCGACGAAATGCCACACATCCTTGCCCGCCTTTTCCTGATGAGACTGTTAATTCGACACTATCTGTAAACATTGTTTGATCCTTGATTAAATACTTAAAAAAATACTAATAATATTATAAAGTAGATTGTTAAATATTTTATTTTTTTGGAATTGATTTCCGAAGTAGTAAGAAGACATTTGGGTTTCACCCAAATGTCTTGTAGAATTATGCAGCAGGAATAATTGAAACTTGTTGGCGTTTTTTGTCTTTTCTTTCAAACGCTACAACACCATCAACTAAAGCAAATATAGTATGATCTTTCCCCATACCTACATTTTTACCTGGGTGAACTTTTGTTCCGCGTTGACGGATAATGATGTTTCCAGCGATTACAGCTTCTCCACCGAATTTCTTCACACCAAGTCTTCTACCAGCCGAATCACGATTATTCTGTGTACTACCCTGACCTTTCTTATGTGCCATACTATTCTCCTTAAATTTAGTTCCTAAATTGAAGGAACCTTTTATTTGATTTATTACATAAAAGGAACAAAGTCCCTTTT
>Ga0256840_1000718_pt1 | contig 33068 bp, 27 predicted proteins | sample 355202metaG_FD_185969 | JGI IMG/M metagenome (GOLD analysis project Ga0256840, IMG submission 185969) | Hydrothermal vent microbial communities from Mid Atlantic Ridge, Atlantic Ocean - 355-202 | ecosystem: Environmental > Aquatic > Marine > Hydrothermal vents | place: Atlantic Ocean: Mid...
ACTTTCTATGAAAATTCTAAAATTAAACTCACTCGAAAAGAGAATGCTTTTATTCGTCTTTTAGTGGCACAACTTGGTGGTGTTGTCACCTTTGAGCAAGTAATAAAATATGTTTGGGATGGAAGCAATGCTACTGAAAACAGTGTGCGCACTCTTGTCTGGCGGCTACGAAACAAACTTCCTACCAATATTATTAAAAATGCCTCTGGAGTAGGCTATTATATACAAGACTAAAGCTAGAGTATTATTTTTTGATACTCTAACTCTAATACCCTGTAAGCTTCTTCGTATTCAAAATAAACATCATTCTCTGCTGCACTCTCTTCAATAACGCTAGCAATACGCTGTATCTCACTAAAACGAAAATTAGCACTAGAGCCTTTTATATTATGTGCTATATTTCTGATTTTTTCAAGATTTTTCCCTTTTATCTCTATTAGTAACTTCGGTAAAATCTCATCCATTTTTTTAATATATATACCTAGAAGAACTTTTAACTGATCAATATCTAACTGAAGTTCACTCTGCAATGCTTCATAATCAATTCCTGAGGTATTATGCGTAATATGATACTCTACTGCTTCTCTTGTCTCACTTTCAAGTTCTTCTAGGTAAATTTCAAAAACATGCTCTAACTCTTTTATGACAATGGGTTTTCCTAAAAAATCACTGTAGCCGCTCTGCATACTACGCTCTTTGGCACCTTTTATAACATTTGCAGTCAGAGCGACAATAGGAGTGTGACGCTGTTGATGCTTATGCTCATAAACTATAATCTCTTTAGTCGCCTCAAGACCTGTTTTGATAGGCATCTGTTCATCCATTAAAACCATATCAAAAGGCATCTCTTTAAACTTTTTTAAGGCTTCTAAGCCATTGGATACAATAGAAAATTCTATGCCATAACGCTCTAGAAATACTTTCATTAATTCTTGATTTGCCGTGTTATCCTCAGCAACTAAAACCTTACCCTTGAAACGGCGTTGTGATTTTGTCTGCAAAGCCACATGCACCTTATCACCACTAATTGCTTTAACAAAAACATCATATATCTTGGCACAATAAAAAGGAAAAAAGAGTGGTGCTACGAGAGATTCATCATCATAGCGACTGCTTAAATGTTCCATAATAGCAATCATAGGCTTCTTATAGGTCTTAATTGTCTCCAATGATTTTACATCCATCTCTTCATCTAAAAAAAGAACTAAATCATAGTTTTCAACTTCTTTGTCACTAATAATATCTCGATTGAAATCAAAATAATCAAAATAATATTCTAAAGAATCCAAGGTCTTAGATTTGTTATCTGTAAACCTTACAATTCCCACTTTCATACTTCTAAAAGGTTTAGGATCAAAAAGATTAGTGCAACAACTTTCTTGAATCTCAACTGGAATTGTTAGCCTAAAAAGACTGCCCTCCCCTTTGACTGATTCTACACTAATATTTCCATCCATATGTTTAGCCAATTTTTTACAAATTGAGAGTCCTAGTCCTGTCCCAGCCACAAGCTGTTCAACATCAGATTTTACTTGAGAAAAAGGATTAAAAATACGGCAAATATCACTTTGACTCAATCCTATGCCCCAATCTTGAATACTTATAGATAAAAAAGAGTTTTGATAAGAAACGCTTACTTCTACAATTGAAGATGGTGCTGAAAACTTGATTGCATTACTAATAAAATTTGAGACAATCTGCTTTACTCGCAAGATATCTGCAATCAAAATATGTGGAATACTTGGATCAAAATAACTCAAAAGTGTAATCTGCTTTTCATTAGCACTTGATACAAAAAGTTCCAAAGTCTTACTAAGCTCTTCATGAATATTAAAAGCTTGAGGCTCCACTATAAACTCACCACTTTGAAGCTTTGAAAAATCTAAAATATCATTCATAATACTTAAAAGATTTTCACCGCTATTATGAATAATATTAAGATACTGTTTATGCCGTTGCGATAGTGCCTCATCTTCCAAAAGTGAAACAAAGCCTAAAATGGCATTGAGTGGTGTACGAATTTCATGAGACATATTTGAAAGAAAATATTCTTTAGCTTTATCAGCGGCAATTGCCTTATGTGTAGCTTCTATTAAGCTTGTAACCTCATAGCTAATTTCCATATATTCACTCAAATTTCCATTATAATCGTATATGGCAATCATAGTCATATCTACATAATAGTAGTCACCATTTTTCTTACGATTTTTTATAGTTTCATGAAAAACTTTCCTTTCGACTATTTTATTATGTATCCGTTCAAATAAATCTGTGTTTTGCTTGGTATCACAAAGCATGTCACGACGAGATCCCAATAGTTCTTCTTCGCTATAACCACAGCATTGCATAAAATTATCATTTATAAAAATCAAAACTCCATCAGGATCTGTTTTTGAAACAATAGCACTTTCATCAATTGCTTTTTTATATTCATTTAATAATTTAACACTCTTGGCTATCTCTTGCTCTTTTTGAAAAATAGTATCTGTGTAAATTTTCAAAACTCCAGCAAAATTCTTATCAAAAATTTGACCAAGCTCTCTTGAAAGACTTATGGGCTCATCTGCAATTGTAACCGCATGATCAATCATAGATTGACGAAATTGACTACAAAGCATAAAGAGTTCTTCAGCACAAATCTCACGATCTTTTAAATACTCTAAAAAATTTCCAATAACAGGACAAACACCTAGCTCCATTTTTCCTTTATATATATCAAAGAAAAAGTCAAAGACGCCTGAGGCATATCTTTTTTTAAAAAATTCAGAAGCTATATCATGATTATGTAAAATATACGCTACCTCTTCATTCTCTATCCACTGCTCTAATATTTTATCTTTAAGTTGTAAAAGTTCTTCAATAGCCTGGGTTAAAGTTGCAGATGCATCATGAAACACTATAATTCCTTTTATAAAAGTATAGAATTATAGGATATATTTACAAAATAACCTATTTTACATATCTACACATAATCACAAAATAATCACTTTTTTTCAACAAATAACTAAAATTTATCTTTTATATAAGTATAAAAATGTATACTCACAAATAGCCTATGTAATATAAATTTTTATTCATTATTGCATACTCTCAGATTATTTTAAAATTGAAAGGACTTTGAATGAAAGTAGAAGTTTCTAGACGTAAATTTCTTCAAGGAAGTGTCGCCATGACTATCCTTGGAGGAACTGCGGTAACTGCTCCTAATCTCCTATCGAGTGAGCATGCCAAATCTTCACTTGCCACCAAAGCAGGAAGCAATGAAAATAAAGTTGTTGCAACACTTTGTGAAATGTGCGTTAATAAATGTGCTGCACTAGCACGTGTTGAAGATGGAATTGTTACTAAACTTGACCCCAATCCACTCTTTCCAAAGTCAAAAAATATGCTATGCCCTCGTGGTGTAGCTGGCATTCATGCCCTTTACGATCCAGATAGATTAAAGTATCCTCTTGTTCGTATTGGAAAACGCGGTGATGGAAAATATAAAAGAGTAACTTGGGATGAAGCATACGAAGCAATTTTACATGGTACTGAAAAATTCAAAGGTTTAAAAACAATCTTAGAAGAGGAAGAAGATAACCGTTCAACAATTGGGTACTGTGCTGGTGAAGGGATGGCAGAACATACTTTTAAGGCTTTTATGGGCGATAAATTTGGTTCTTCAAACTTTGTAAACCATGCTTCTATTTGCCTTCAAACAACTATTTCTGGCTACTCTTTAACAATTGGTGGATATGGTCAAGCAGATTTAGAAAATGCAGAGTATGTCATCATGGCTGGTGCAAACCGTGCAGAAGCTATCTTAACACCCGATACTATGGATTTATTCAAAAGAACTAGAGGACGGGGCACAAAACTTATTGTAGTTGATCCTAGATATACAAATACTGCGATGCAAGCAGATGAGTGGTTATCAATACAAGTAGGAACAGATTTGGCATTTGTGCTTGCTTTAACTTATGTCGTGATGGATGAAGCTATATATAACAAAAAATTTGTCGAAACAAATGTAAACGGATTCCAAGAGTATAGAAAACATATTCTTGAAAATAAATATACTCCAGAATGGGCAGAAGGCATTACGGGCATTGATGCACATCTTATTAGAAAAGTTGCGAAAGATTTTATGGCACATGCTCCACGAGCTATTTACTATCAAGGAAGAAGAACAGCATGGAGTGGGCATGATTTTCAATTGCGTCGTGCACAAGCTATCTTTAGTGCTCTAGGTGGAGGAATAGATATAAAAGGAGGGATTATATTTGGTTCAAAAATACCATTACCTTCTCATGAGATTAACTCACCTATGTACGCAAACGCTGCTTCTAGAATTGACAAAAAAGAAGCTGCTATAGTTGGAGGTAATGGCACCTGGATAGGTTTTAGAAATTTAATTGCTGAGAAAAAAACACCATATCCATTACGAGGAATGTTTGTTTATAAACAAAATCCAATGCTAAGCATACCCAATACTGCTAAAACGAAACAGATGTTTGAAAATTTAGACTTAGTAGTTACTATAGATACGATGCCAAGTGATACAGCAATTATGTCAGATGTAATTCTACCAGAATGCACATACCTAGAAAGAGAAGATCCTGTGAAAAGTTTTGGAGGAACACAACCCTCTATTGTACTTAGAAACAAGGTTATCAACCCTATGTATGAGACAAAACCTGTTTTTAAAATACTTCAAGAATTGAGTCAAAAAATATCTAAACCACTTTTTGAAATAACAAAAAAATATGACGAGGATGTTCAAGAAGAACTTGAAGAAAGAAGCGAAAAAGAACTATACAGTGAAGATGGATTTGATTTTACAGATATGTTTGAACATTCACAAGAGATGATGAATAAACATTTAATTGTTAGCAGCCATGGTGAAGAAGCATATAAAACGCTAAAAGAAAAAGGGGTATTTTATCCCAATATGGATAAATATTTTCATGCTAAAAACATCAATGAATACGAATATTATCCTGAAGATAAGAAATATTACACAGTCAAGCAAAGCAAAAATAACTCAGATGTTTACCAAGATTCATGCGTTAATCTAAAAGAGATTGCTGCATTAAAGAAAAAATTTAAAACAAGATCAGGAAAAATTGAATGCAGTTTATCATTTTTGAGTAAAAAAGGTTTTGATTCTATGCCTACATGGAGAAATGAATATCTAGTCGAAACTCCAGAGGGTAAATTTAAATTTATTTCAGGACGACATGCTCAATTTACACAAAATTCTACGCAAAACAATATTATGCTTTTGGATTTAGTTAAAGAAAATTATTTATGGATCAATGATAATGATGCAGAGAAAAAAGGAATTAAGTTTGGAGACATTGTAGAAGTAAAAAGCAAGATTGGCAAAGTGCATATTAAAGCATTTCCAACAAATCAAATTATTCCTAATGTTGTTTTTTATGTTCATGGATTTGGTTCTCAAAGCACAGGCTTAACCTTTGGATATAGAAATGGAGCAAGTGATAATGCAATCATTGAAGACAGAGTAGAACCAATATTCGGAAGTGCTGCAATGCATGAAACAATAGTAGATGTGAGGAGAGTGTAAGATGAATTTTGCAATGGCATTAGATTATCAAAACTGTATTAACTGCAAGGCTTGCGAAGTCGCCTGTAAAGAAGAGAACGGAGTGCAACTAGGAGCTGATAAGCAGAGAATCTGGGTTGGAATTACTCAAAAGTCTATTTTTGGAAAGCCTTTTTTAAACTTTTATCCTTCACAATGCAATCATTGTCAAGATGCACCCTGCGTTGATGTTTGCCCCACAGGTGCAAGCTACTTTGCAGAAGGTGGACTTGTAATGGCAGATAAAGAAAAATGTATTTTATGCAAGGGATGTATGGAAGCATGTCCATATGACGCTCGATTTGTTGATGATAAATATGTGGCTGTAGATAAGTGTACATTTTGCTATGACACACGAATATCACAAGGTGAATTTACAACAGCATGTCAAGCTACTTGTCCAACAAAAGTAAGGCTATTTGGTAACTTAGATGATGAAAATGGCGAACTTGTAGAACTTTTGAAAAGCAGGAAATTCTTTGTTCAAAAGGAAAAAGAAGGAACAATTCCAAAACTACTCTACTTATTTCCTGAGCATGATCGTCATTTTGCCGAAAATTCTATAAGTCAAGATAATACAATTTATACATGGGATGAATTTAAACCTCTCATTGAAAAAGCAAAAGCAAAAAGGAAAAATCAATGGAAAAGTATGTAATTGCAGGGATTGAAATTAATAAGGTCTCTTTAAAAGAGCTTCTTTTTAACAAGGTGATGTTAATTGCATATATATTTTTGGCAATTGGCTTATATGGTGTTTACGAAGTGTTTATTGAACGCTACTTTTTACTTACTGCTAACGCATTTGATGCTGGCTTAAATCCAGGTAGCAGTGAAGTTGCTCAAGCAATGAAAGCGGCAGTATTTGGTGATGGAGGTGAGGTAAATCGGCAACAGCCTTGGACTCTCTATATTGTTAATTACATGTATATGATTTATACAGGTAGTGCAATTATATTTTTTGTTGCCTTATCTGAAATTTTTAACATAGAAGTGATTAAAAAAACAGCTGCTGGATTTATGACCTTTGGTCTTGCCATGGTTTTGGGGGGACTTTTTACAATTGCTGTTGATTTAAATATCATCCATATGCAATGGATGTTTCTGACACCTAATTTAGGTGCAGGTATGTGGCTCATGCTTCCACTTTATGCTATTTATATTCCATTTGTTATATTTGAAATTTATCTTCTTTTGGTAAAAAATAAACCTTGGGCAAAAAGAATTGCCTATGCTATATTGGTTTTAAGTATATTTATTGACTTGATAGAATATTATATTCAAGCAAAATTATTTGATATGAATACAGCACGGCATCTATGGACAAGCTACCCAATATTGACGTTATATTTTATTATATCATCATTTGTAGCAGCAATCGGAGTAATGATTATTTATGCTAAATTGGTTTACAGGACAAAGCTAGGCGAAGAGTGTTCATCGCTAATCTCCTTACTAAGAATATCTGCCTTATATACCATGGCAATGCTAGCTATTTATGAAGCAGTTGCATATCTCTTTATCGATAAAGATTGGGGAGCAATTATTCTTTTTGGTGAGTTTAAAATCTATTTCTATTTCTATTTATTTCTTGCAATGGGTTTGCCATTTATGATAGAATTTAAAACAAATCCTAGGAGACCTTTTATATTACTTGGAGCTGTTTCAATGCTTATAGGAACTTACTTGGGTCGTTATATTTTTGTTTATGGTGGAAATGCATTCCCAATGAGTAATAGATTTGGAACAGGTTTTGAAAGGTATGACTTATACGCGCAAACTAAAGATTTTATTTTTTTCAATCCGCATATAAATGAGATTTTAGTTGTTATAGGATCTTTTGGTGTAATACTCGCTATTTATAAACTTATCGATACACTATTTAGCGTATCTAAAGTAGAAAAACATTAAACAAGTCTATTATTATTTTTTAAATACAGCACAATGCTGTATTTAAAAGTTCTAGTGGTGACTTTTTACGATAAGAATAGTCATCTTAATATTAATTGCAACAAATCTAATAAGTTGCCATAGTACACATGTTCTAAGGAATTTTTGTGTTCCTAATGGAATCATAGTTCCAGATTGTGGGCTATATGGTTCAACATGCTTAACATGCTTGCTCTCTTTATTTATTTCTGCCATAGTTTTCTCCCCTATTATATATATTTTTACTCTAACTCAAAAGAAGCCCCATAAAGACTTCTCTATTCAGGAATAAGCGTCCAGCCTGGTTTGAGCTTTGCTTTCCAAATAAATGCGTGGTGCAATAGGTGTTTTACCCAATGCGCAGCAAGACCAATTTCACCCGTTGTACCGTTAATATCACGCCCTGTTCCCGGATATTTTTTAAAATCAGGAACAATAGGAAATACTGTCATTGCCGCAGCAGTTCCAGAAAAAAGACCCTTACCAGCAGAAGCAACACAAGCCGCTCCCATTTCTGCCATAGATGATGTATGCGTAGGCTCTGTTGTCTTGCCTTTCATCATATCGACGATACTTGACACAACTGCTTTACCCATCATTGCTGATGGCATACCAGTTCTTGGAGGTGTTGGTATGATTGGTGTACCATTTGGTGATTTCATTGGTTTTGAAATCGGGTGCGGTGGCGCAAATGCAATACCAACTGCAAACATATTTTTATATGTTGGATTTTGAAGCGTACGCGGCCAATCCGATGGCAACCACTCTTCATAAGGTTTAGCAGTGTAATCAGCATCAACTTTCATAAAGCCATTTGGAGCAAATACAGTATCTGTAATATCCTCACCAGCCTTATTATATGCTTTTAAGCCAACACCTGCAAAAGGAGGAATTAACATTGCAAAATCAAACTCTTGCTCATCAATTTCACCATCAAGTGTTTCATAAGTCACCTTGCCTGCTTCAACTTTATTAACATGAGCACCGATAATCCAATCCATACCGCGTTCTGCATAAAGAGACTCAGCAAATACCTTAGATGATGTTACAAATCCACCCATATTGAAGTGAAGTCCGCCCATACCAAAATCGCCTAAAAAAGACTCATTTGAAATCCAAGTCATATCCGCCATATCACGGACACCCTCTTCTTTAAGTTTATGCTCAATGTTAAAAATATACTCAAATGCCGCACCTTGACATGTACACATGCCGTGACCAGTACCAATTAAGAATTTCTTACGCTCACCTTTACGCATCTGTTCAATTGTTTCATCAAGAACATGTGAAGCATGAATCGCGTGATCTGCCGTACAAACTGAAACAGTATGTTCACCAAGATGTCCATTACCATCACCTAAACCAGGTGTTGCATCAAAGTTTAGTTTTGGTCCAGTTGCGTTAATAAGGTAATCGTATTCGATATTTTCACTTTCGCCCTCTTTGTCTTGTCCTGTAAATTCAATAGTTACAAATGATTTATTTGTATCTGCTGAACCTTCAGGATTAATAGAAACTGCTTTGGCTTGTTTATAAATAGCACCTGCTTTTTCATAAACAGGTGCGAGATCAAAAGTCACCTCTTCTTTAGCCATTTCACCAACGCCAACCCAAATATTTGATGGAATCCAGTTCCACAAAGCATTTGGCGTTACTACTACTACTTCATCTTCTGTTTCGCTGAGCCATTTTGCCGCAAATGATGCTGCTGTATGACCTGCAACACCTGCGCCAAGAATTACCAATCTTGCCATTTATTTCCCCTTTGTATATAAATAGCTATAAATACAAGCTATTAAGTGCTGAGCATAATAAATATAAACCTAAGTATTACAACAAGTAATATTACCTTAAAGTGTAGCATAAAGTTAGGTATAAGAGAAGATTTTCTAAAGAAAATATTAAAAAAAATGAATTAAAAGAGTATTTTCTACCCCTTTAGGAATTCAAATTCAATTCCTTAGTATCTTTTGCACAATTTCAAATACATTTTTTGAAATAGATTTCACTGCCAAAATTCGTTCTAATTCATGACGCATTAAATTTTTATGCAACTTATCTAAGCGACTATAACTCTTAAATGCTCCTGATAAGCTTGCAGCAATCATAGGATTTATTTCATCTAATTGTATGATTTTATCAGCAATAAAACTGTATCCACACCCTGTTTGAGAATGAAAATGGAGCATATTCCGCGCAAAAGTACCTATAAGCGAACGCACAAGATTAGGAACCTTCATATCATACACAGGATCATCTTGAAGTGCTTGAACACGCTCTAAGACATCATCCCTATCTGCTGCAGCTAAGATAGAGAAATATTTATTCATTACTAAGGTGTCATTTTTATACATCTTATAAAACTTATTGAGATATTTTTCTGCTTTTAGCGGAGCATAATTTTCCAATAAATCTAAGGCAATAATTCTATCTGTCATAGTCACACTTTTTTCAAACTGTGAGAGAGCAAGTGATATTTTATCACTTCTTTTTGATGATACAAGATATTGCAATAGAAGATTTTTTAAGGCTCTTTTGCCAATATTGAGACTATTGATATCACTATTTTTAGGACTGTGAAGCTCTAAATACTGCCTTGTCATCTCTTCATTAAAGCGCTCAAATAGAGCTTTTTTTAAAACTTTTTTAGCTCTATAAATAGCATCAACATCAACAATCTCTTGTGCTTGCATAATAAGAGTTGTAGAAGGTAGTTCTAAAATCTGTGATTTTAACATTAAATCTAGGTTTTTGTCTGCTAAAACTGTTCCAAAAGCATCTAAATAGGCTTCATCAACATTCTCTTTGGACTCCATAAGCTTAAAAAGCACCTCCAAAGCAAAACTCATAGAAGCCTCATAGCGATTAAAACCATCACTATCATAACGCATTAAAAATGCATGATTATTGTCTTGAAAATTTACTTTGATTGGTGCTGTAAAATTTCTATTGATTGAAAGAATAGGTTTTGTAGTGATATCTTCAAATACAAAAGTCTCTCTCTCTTTGCTTACATGCAAGAGTGATCGTTCAAGTTTGAGATCAAACTCTTTACCCTTTTCATCAAAAAGAGCAATCGCTAGAGGATAATAGTAAGGAAATTGTGGTGTGCTAGCAAGACTGTTAGGAATTTCTTGAGTTAATTCAAGTCTATAAGTCTGCTCGCTTGCATCATAAAACTCTTTTACATGTAAGAGTGGAGTTCTCTCTTGATGATACCATCTCTCAAACTGTGTTAAATCAATCTTGCCACCCTCTTGCATCGCCCAGAGAAAATCTTCAGTCCGCACCGCCTGTGCATCAAAGGTTTTGAAATACAGATCCATTGCATCACGAAATCGTTCTTCGCCTAGCATCGTATAAATCATGCGAATTACTTCAGCACCTTTTTCATAGATAGTTGCTGTATAAAAGTTATTTATCTCCATATATTTTTCAGGCTTAATCGGATGTGATGTTGCAGAAGCATCTTCTACAAACTGGCGCTCTCTTAGAGATTTTACATCAGAAATTCTCTGCGTTACTGCCGAATTCATATCCGCGCTAAAGCATTGATCGCGAAAAACAGTTAAACCCTCTTTGAGAGTAAGTTGAAACCAATCCCTACATGTAATGCGATTTCCTGTCCAGTTATGAAAATACTCATGAGCGATAACACTCTCTATTCCTAAAAAATTTTGATCAGTTGCGCGATCTTCATCTGCTAAAACATAGGCAGAGTTAAAGATATTGAGTCCTTTATTTTCCATAGCTCCCATATTGAAGCTATCTACTGCGACAATATTATAAATATCTAAATCATATTCACGCCCGTACATCTCTTCATCCCACTTCATGGACTTTTTCAGTGAATTCATTGCATGATAGCAACGGTTTTCATTGCCATGGTCGCAGTAAATATTGAGCTCTATCTCTCGACCGCTCATAGTTATAAAACTATCATTTATAAAACCTAAATCTCCTGCAACCAAGGCAAAAAGATAAGTAGGCTTCATAAAGGGGTCATGCCATTTTACAAAATGACGCCCATTTTCCATATCACCACTCTCAAGAAAATTTCCATTACTCAGTAAAATTGGCGCTGTTTTCTTATCCGCAATAATTTTTGTTGTAAAGACACTCATTACATCAGGGCGATCTAAGAAGTATGTTATTCGACGAAAACCCTCTGGCTCATTTTGCGTGCAGTATATATCTGATGAACGATACAGACCTTCAAGCTCTGTATTTTTATGAGGATAGATTATAGTGACTATCTCTAAGGTGAATACTTTAGGGAGATTTCTTACAGACAAAAAGGTATCACTTAAATCATGCGTGTCAATATTTTCACCATTACATGTAAGAGTTTCTAACTGCAAGCCCTCACCATTTAAAATCAATACTTCATTATCAGATTTACACTGCATCTGCATAGTATTTGTAACACAAGTATGTGTGTCAAATATATCAAAAATCAGATCACATTTTGTGATCGAAAAGGCACTAGGGATATAATCCTTAAGATAATTTACTCTTGCTTGAGACATTGAAAGACCTTACATGTAAGAAGTTTATATATGAAGACTACTGTAGGGATATAATCTCGCTCAGTGCTTCACATATCTCATTTGTTAAACGGGTGCCATTAAAATCACGATCAAATCTGGCAGTTGCCGTATCAAAATTAAAATCCTTATCAACACTTGCCGCTTCAGGAAAACGATTTTGAAGATTCTCTTTGGAATAGAGACCATCAGCTAATAAAGTTGTGAAAGGGTTTATATTAATATACGCGAACTTACTGTTTGAACTATTTTTATCTGGGGCTTTCATAGTTGGTGATGGTGCATTTTCACTCAGGTTGATATCAGGATAACTTGTGCAATTTACATCACTTGTTTGTTGATAAATACCTTTTACAATTTTACGCTTACCTGTTATATTTTTATCATAAAAATCATAACGCCCTAGAGTAACATAAGTGCCTTGAAGTGTATCATTTATAGTGACTTTTGTCTCGTTAGTTTCATTGTTTTCTTTTACATATGTGAGTGCTGATACACGCAAAGACATTGTGATATTACTATCAGTGCTATCACCGATTTCACATCCAGAATTAAATAAGGCTATTAGAAAAAGCAGCAGCGTTGCTAAAAGTGTTGTTTTCATTATTAAAACCTTTGTCCGATAGTAAACTCAAAGTGTGTTGTTCTATCCCCTGGTTGTGGGTTGATAGCATTTGCATAGATAAGCTGAATTGGACCCATAGGAGAGAACCATTCAAGAGATAATCCATACGAAGAGCGTGTAATATCTTGCTCATTTCCCTCTGTAGGGATATTGTTATAAGCAACATGCTGTGGCACTGAACCTGTAATCCAACCCCAATCATAAAAAGCAGCAAGACGCATCCTTGCCTTAGGAAGCAAAGGAGCACTCAACTCAAAGTTATTTGAAAAAGTTTGCTTCCCACCGATGCGACGCTGGTTCCCGTTTTCATCAATATAAGAAGGTGCAAGTGAATACGATTGGTAACCACGCACCGAACGCATGCCACCCATATAAAAACGCTCTGCAAGTGGCAAATACCCTTTGTCCTCTGCATAATTAAAACGTGCCTTGTAACGTGCGATAATATCAACACCTAAGAGAGGCTCAAGACCACGATACGCATTAAAAGTTGTTCTGCTTTTAAAATAATCCGCGTCCGCACCAATACCAGATCGCTCAAAGCTCTGACTTGCCACAAAACCTTCTCGTGGAAGATAATAATCATCAGTATTGTCAAATGTAGCGCTCACCGTAATAGAACTCTTTGAATAACCTTCAAAGAAAACTGCATAGTAGCTATCAAAAACGCTTGAGGCATAATCTTGATAGCCTGTATCTGCATACGAATAGCCTAAATACCCTGTAATATGACGCGTAAAACGGTGCCCTGTTCCTAGTGAAATACCCTCAGAGTTTACTGTATAATCATTGTACTGATAACTCGAATGATAGATAGAAAAATTTCCGCTAAAATCACTGTCATTAAGGCGTGGATTTGAGATATTAAAAGAGTAGTTTTGTGTTAGTTGCGATTTTTCTAGCTTTACTCCCATGTTGATACCCGAACCAAAGATATTTCTATCATTAACCCCTACCGTTAAAAGAATACCACCATAACTACCATATCCACCGCCAAGTTGAATATTGCCCGTTGGTGCCTCTTTTACTTTTACTATTAGGTCCATAGTGTGCGTGTCTATACGCTTCTCTTCGATAGTTGTGTTTTCAAAATACCCTGTACGACCTAGAGAGTTTCGCGAATCTTTTAAATCAGTAAGATTATACATATCTCCCGGCCCTAAATAAAGTTCACGACGGACAATACGATCGAGTGTACGATTATTTCCAGCAATAATGACATTACGAATACGAACTTTTTCTCCTGGCTGAATACTGTAAATTACCTCAACTGTTTTTTTCTCTTTATCTTTTCGTAAATCAGGAACAACCTGCACAAACGCATAGCCTAAATCCGCAATAGCTGTTTTGATGCGCTCTGAATCTTCACGAAATGTTTTGATATTAAAAGCTTCATTCATCTTTAGTTTGATAACATCACGAAGTGCTTTATCGTCCATTACTTCAACTCGTTGTTGCAAGATAATATCATTCACACGATAGACTTCACCCTCAATAAGCTGATAACTCATCTGCGCTGTATAGTGATCAAAGTCCACGCGAACAAAAGGCTCATCAACTCTAGCATCAAGATATCCATACTGCATATATAAATCACGAATACGCAAGGGGTCATACTGCATCTGAGCGAGTTGCATCTTGCCATCATTTCGTCCCCAAAACCAGCCCATCCATTGATGCTCTTTATTTGCTAGAACCCCATCAAAAAGTTCAGGGTCTAAGCCTTTTGTACCGCTAAATTTAAGCTCTTCTATAAGAATATTTTCACCCTCATTGACACGAAAGGTGACTTTTACACTGCCATTATCGAGGTGCTCTGTCTCTATCTCCACAACAGAATCAATCTTGCCCTCTTGACTTAAGGCATCTATGATGCGTTTTTTGACAGATTCAAGACGCTTTTCATCATACATAGCGCCTTTTTTTATCTGTAAAAGGGCAGATTGTGCCTCTTCATCATTTTCTTTATAGCCCTTCATCTCAACCTTAGAGATAATAGGTTTTTCTTTAAAATGAAAAATAAGATTGCCAGCATCTTCCTCAACCCAAATATCAGAAAAGTATCCCTGTTTAAAAAAGGTTTTTATCCCTTTATCAACTGCTTCATCGCTTAATGTATCACCAACTTTAAAATCAATCATCCGTTTAGCCACACTCTGTGAGATATGAACCATACCTTCAAATTTAATAGAGTTTATGGTGGTACCCAAAAGTTGAGTACTAAGTAAAAATGTAAATAATGCAAGCCAAAATCGTATCAAATATCTGTCCAAATTTAAAAAATAGAAAAGATTCTACCGCCTTAGTGATTAATATTGAGTAAATATCAAGACTTTCTAACGATTTTACATGTAAGATTGCACATCTTATACACATTGGCAGATATTATGAATCAAATGACATTAGGAATTGTTGGTCTTGGACTTATGGGAGGCTCTCTAGCGCTGAGTGCCAAAAAAATCCCTTTTATCTCTACTATCTTAGGCTGTGATCACAATAAAGAGCATCAAAAAGAGGCACTTTTGCTCAATCTTGTAGAAAATTTTGTAGAGTTTGATGTTATCAAAGAGTGCGATATTATTATCTTAGCTGTTCCTGTGAGTGGTGTTATCAAAACATTATCGAGCTTAGATACAATTAAAGAGTCCGCCACTATTATCGACTTAGGAAGCACAAAAGAGAGTATCATCAAAGCTATAGCACCCAAATTTCGCCATAACCTTGTAGCCGCACACCCTATGACAGGAACAGAAAACTTTGGTCCAAGCGCTGCCATTGAAAATCTCTACACTGATAAAGTTGTTGTTTTATGTGATTTAGAGCAGAGCGGTGAGCACCAAAAAGAGCTTGCAGTGCGTCTCTTTTCAGCCTTACACATGCAGATACACTATATGCGCGCTCATGAACATGATCGTCACGCCGCTTTTATATCACACATGCCTCATGCCATCTCCTACTCCATCGCCAATACTGTTATGGATCAAGAGAACAAAGAGAACATCTTAACACTCGCTTCTGGAGGATTTCGCTCTATGAGCCGTCTCGCAAAAAGTTCACCTAAGATGTGGGAAGATGTGTTTAAGCATAACTCTAAAAATATTCTCGAAGCGATAGAGCTTTTTGAAAATGAACTAGACAAAATGAAAAATGAGATTAAAAACGAAGATTTCAAAGCGCTCAACAAACGAATGCAAGATGCGAATAAATTGCAGGATATTTTTTCTTAATGCCCATTGCGTGTGCCACAAAAAGTGGCAGGTACGGTTTTTAAAGAGTCTCTAAGAAGGTTCTCTCTTGTTTACTAATTATCGTATAGGTTGCCATCTATATTCTGGGTCTATTACTTCTATGAATGGCACTTTTTGTGATATATGACAAGCGTTACATAATATTTTTGTCTCCTCGTAGGCCTCAGCTACTGCTTTGGCATCATGTTTCTGAAGAGCTTTTCTCATAACATTATATTGGCTATTCAAAAACATAGATTTGGCATCCAATGCTCGCTTAGGTCTTCGAACAATACCATTTTCCATAGCTTTCTTGATTTTATCCCAATTATAAAGCGCAAGATCATAATTTTTATCTTTAATTGAATAATAGAAAGTATTAAATCGATATCCAACCTCAACCATGGCTAAATCAAATCCTCTAAACTGTTTTTGAATTGCCATAAATTTTCCATTAGTTGTATTTATATCAAGCAACCAGTCCGATTTAGTAGAGTAGTTGTTACCTGCGTGCAATAAACCGAAAATCATACATATAAGATATAGTTTTTTCATTTTTTCTCTCTTATGCTACGGTATAGATTAGTTTTTCTAATATATCAGCCCCAGTTACTTCAACATATCTCATAGGATATCGAAGCCCATCAAGTGGTCTCTTGTATGCTCTTGTAGCTATCACATTAACATGTCCTACTTTTGAAACCGAATCTATATGCTTATGACCAGATAGCGTCATTAATAAATTTTTATATCCAAAAAACTCTTTTTTTACCTCATCACTATTGCCAAGTACATATTTATGAATATCATCTGGTTCTGTTCCTCCCCAATAGTTACTATATGGGTGGTGATTAAGAATTATTGTAGGCAATCCCTTTGAGAGCATCTTTTTGGCGAAAGTAATAGTTTCTTTTTTATATAGACCATTATTTTGACCATCTATACTGCTATCAAGACCCAAAATCTGACATCCTTTTTTTTGCACTGCCCAGTCTCTATCACTGATAATCATATTTTCAGAATCAAAAAATAGTTTTGCAAAGCCTTTAGCATCTAAGCCATCTTTTGGCTTTGGTGATGACTCTTTATTTCCTCGAACCAGATAAAATGGACAATGAAGTTTTGAAAGTATCTCTTTATAAAGTAATGCATCTTTTATCCCTGGAGTATTGTTGTTGAAATTATCCCCTCCTAAAATAACAAAATCAAGATCTTTGTAATTTTTGTTTATGTGTGAAACCATCAACTCCATAGATTTTACAGATGATTTATTACTTAAATCCATATGAGTATCAGTTGCGTGGATAAATTTCAAAGTAGGTGTATTTACTTTTTCACTTTCACTTGCAATCAAAGACATACTTCCTAATACAGCAGCGGTTTTTATAAATGTTCTTCTTGAATTGTCTTTCATGACATCCTCTTTTTGTAAAATCTTTTAATGCATACCAATGATAAACTAAGTTAAGGGGAAAAAGAGGGGAAGAAACTTTATGAAAAAAATGTTTTAAAATATTCTTCATAAAGCATATACGCTACTAATAAGATTGTAAATAAAAAAACAAAATAGAGTAGATTTTTTATTATTTTCAATACTTCTCCTTTTTTATTATTTTAACACGCAAAGAGGTGAGAAGAGAGGGGAATAAAGTATTTTATAGCACATCAGCGATCAACTCAATTGGATTTTTAAATACAACATCAAGTTCAGATACATGAAGAGAGTTTCCTATTTGCATGCGACAGGCACTACATTCAGCACTCACTATTTTTGCCTCAGTATCTTTTATCATTTTTGCTTTTGATTCTCCAGCTTTTTGTGCAAGATGAAACTTCTCTATTTGTATCGTTACACCACCAAATCCACAGCATTGGTTTGGATCTTCCATCTCTACAAGTTTATAATTTTGTTTCAATAGTCCCCTCGGTTCTTTTTCTATGCCTTGAACTTTCTTAGCGTGACAGGCATCGTGATAAGTTACAAGTATATTTTTATCAACTCCCTTTTGAGATAATATCTCTTGAAGATTGCTGTTATGATAGAGCCAATGGCTTGCCATATGTATAAACGGGCTTATCTTTTTAGCCCTCTCGTACCATTGAGGTTGGTCGTGAAAAAAATGCATATAATCAACCTTTATCATAACAGAGCATGTTGCTTCTGGTATAAGAATAGCATCTAATTCATCCATAAATCCCTCAATATATTCGATGTTAAACTTTGCTAAAGCATTCACACTTTCAAAATCACCTGTAAAATACGAAGGAGCACCGCAACACTTTTGCTGCTTAATCAGATAAACATCAATTTCAAGAGCTTTTAGCACCTTTAAAAGAGCAACGCCGATATCCGTGTACATGTAGTTTGCCAAACATCCGATAAAAAGACCAACTTTTCCTTTGCCACCATTATAGATAATCTCTTCGCTCTGGGAGTTTAAAAAGCTTTTTTTTGCCAAACTTGGAAAGAGGCGATCATACTTTATCAAAGGAAAATTTCGAAGATACATGGATTTTCTCTTTTCATCAAGTGTAAAAGCACATGATTGAAATACATATCCAAATTTTGCTGCGATATCCATCACTTTTCTATTTCTTAAAAAGAAAAAGGCTAGCCGTTTATACCAAGCAATACCAAATTTTTCACCTATATCTTTTCTTACTTGCTCGATTATCATATCAGTTTGCAAATCGTTGGGACACACTTCAACGCAAGCAGTACACAAAAAACAACTCTCAAAAATATTTTTTGCATTTTTATCTAACTCAAGAGAACCTCTTTGATAAGCACCCAAAAGATCTATAAATCCTCTTGGGCTTGTTGTTTCATCAGCATGTATATTATGAATCGTACAAACAGGTATGCATTTTCCGCATTTAATGCAGGCATCACTTATTTTACTATAATCGAACATTCTCTACCTTTTCACGAATAACTCCATCTTTCATAACAATAATTCTCTCGCCTATCTCTTTTGCCTCTTCTTTATTATGAGTAACATATAAAAGTGAAAAACCTAACTTTTTTTGCAAAGAGACTATTTTTCTTCTGAGTTGTTTATTAAGATCTTCATCCAAGCTAGAAAGTGGTTCGTCCATCAATACTATCTTTGGTTTGACTATCAATGCCCTAGCAAGTGCTACTCTTTGTTGCTCTCCACCAGAGAGATTTTCTATGCGTTTATAGTTGTAGTTTTGAAGATCAACCATAGATAAATAACGTTTGACATCCTCGTTTATCTGATTTTTCGGTATATTTTTCATTTTTAAACCAAATGCAACATTTTCCTCCACATTCATATGTGGCCAAAGTGCTAAGTCTTGAAATACCATAGAAATACCTCTCTTATATGGAGGAAGATAACTTTTAGCATCTTTTGCAATAATTACTTCATCAAACTTAATAAGACCTTTTGTCGGGGCTATAAATCCTGCTATGAGTCTTAATATTGTTGTCTTTCCAGAACCAGAAGCACCTATTATCACCACTCTTTGTGCCGATTTGATTTGTAAATTAAGTCCCTTAAGTATCTCTTTAGATTCGTCTAAATGATTAAAATATACATCTTCTATGGATATCATGCTCTCTCCTTTTTTCTAAACAGCATCATGGCTAACAAAAAAGGTATCAAAGCACTAAGCGTCATAATAATACAAAGCGCAGCAATGATCTCCTCTTTTCCATTTGCCATCTGTGTTACAATATAAACAGGTAGCGTCTCATATCCTGGAGGATACACTAGCATTGTAATCGTATTTTCTCTTAAAATAAATATGTAAAAGACAATAAATACAACACCCAAAACTTTATAGCTAGCAGGTAAAAATATATACTTAAGTATCTTTTTCCAATCTGCACCAAAAATCATAGCTGCCTCCACCATAGAGTATGGCATCTGCGTGAGCCTGTGCTGAATGAGTTTACTCCCCAAAAAAAGATATTTTGCAAAATATCCAAAAAACACAATCAACACAGAGGTATAAACAAAATCGATCCAAGGTCTATTCCAAAACAAAATAAGAGCTATCCCCAATACAGTAGAAGGTACAATAAATAAAAAGATTAAACTCATATCAATCAATTTGCTGACTAAAAAGACCTTTGAGTAAACAATATATGCTGCTATGAAGGCAAAAAAAGTTAATATAGTTGCACTAACGCTTGCAAATAGCAAAGAGTGCAGTAATGGATCTAAACATTTCACAAAGGCAATTAAAAAAATATCAACACTACCTATCTTACTAAACAAACCCCAAAAAGGCACAACTACCATAAAAAAAGCACAAAAAATCATAATAGCTACAATATAGATCTTTTGATTATTTTCAAGTTTAAAGATATGAATATAGTCAAAAGATCTATATTTAAAAATTCGTTTTTCAAGGTAAAACTGCTCAACAAAAAGCACAAATAGAGCAATCAATAGCATCGGCATTGCCATCATAATAGCACCATCAAAGTTATAAAATGCGCTAAACTGAACAAAACTCTCTAAAGGAAAAACTGAGTATCGAAGCACATTGGCAACACTATATTCGCCAAAAGATAAGATAAAAACCAACAAAAAGGAGAGTATAATTGAAGGTAAGATCAAAGGAATAGTTACTCGCGAAAGAACATATTTTTTATCACAATAGATATATGCTGCCTCTTCTAAATGTGGATTGATATGTTTAAGATAAAACAGAACAAATAGAACAGGTATAGGCAAATATAGCGTAAAAAGAACCAAGCTTACACCCAAGAAACCAAACAGTAACTCACTAAAAAAACCAACAACTCCCAACATATCAACCCAACCTAATGCTAAGATATAGGGTGGTAAAAGAAGAGGTATAAGTATTAAAAACAGTATGGCTTTTTTTAGAGATATATTAGTCTTTCCTAAAATCAAACCTACTAAAGTCCCTATCAATGTCGTCATAAAAGAGACAAATACAGAAAGTATTAGTGAGTTAAAAAAACTGTCAAGACTCTCTTTGCTGTGCAATAGTTGTATCAATATATCTTCTTTTCCTATCGCTTCAATCACCATGACCGCTACAGGTGATACACCGATAAAAAATATAATAGTGAAAACTATCCAAGAAAAGAGTTTTTGTGACATCTATTTAGCCAACCAATCTTTTAGATAAGGTTGAATTTTCACCATCTCTTTTGCAACTTGAGCATAATCAACTTGCATCACTCTTAAATCTGAGATTGACTTCAATTCTTTTGGACCTTCCACTCCTTTGTGAAGTGGTATTTGTGCACAATCAGCTTTGGCAAGTTTTGCTTCTGTATCTCTACTTAGTAAGTAATCAAAAAGTTTTTTGGCATTTGTTGAATGTTTTGCTCCCTTGATTAGCATCACTGCATTTGGCACTACGAATACACCCATCTGTCTATCTTTTTGATCTGGATAGATAAACTCTACAGGTTTCCCTGAACGAAGCCTACTAATAGCATCATCACTGTCCACTAATGCAAAGTCATATTTTCCAGAAGCAACAAAGTCTGCACTCTCACCATTACTTGTAGAGATAGCTATATTATTAATCTTCATCTTTTTCATAAAAGCTTTGGCTGTCTTCTCTCCTAAATATGTAAAAAGAGCAGAGATATGAGATGTACTTGTTCCAAAGAGAGGATTTGCTATAACTCCTTTTCCTTCAAGTGCTGAATTTGCATAATCCATCACAGAATAAGGCTTCATAATAGCATCTTTATGCACAATAAACAACCTGACTCTTGCAGAAAAACCACACCATGTATTGTCGCTGCTCTTAAATACTTTATCAATGCCTTTTGCATTTGGGCTTTTATAAGGAGCAAGAATTCCTCTGTTTCTCAAAATTTCTGCACGAATAGGCTCGTTTGCCCAATATATATCTGCTTGAGGATTTCTCTTTTCAGCTAAAAGACGGTTCATAACACCTGTGCTTTTTGACTCTTCACTATCATACAGAGCCTTAACTTTGATGCCCGTCTTTTTTTCAAAATCTTTTAAAATAGGCTCAGAAAAGACTTGATCTTGTGAAACATACACGGTTACAGAGCCATTTTGGGAAGCTCCGAGAGTCAAAAAACTTAACAAACATATTAAAATTATTCTACTCATTTTCCACTCTTCACTACAAAATCATCAAAAGATGTTTTAGCATCTGCCTTTGTCCAAAGCCCTACACCACCGCTTTGTTGGATGCTATCATCATATGCATCAAGAATTTTTTCATCATCAAGGTATCCTTCAAAATGATCTTCTTTTTGAATAATTTTCATTGAGTGCCAAGCTTTTGAAAGCTTAACATTAGCTGATTTCAACTCTGAACGACTACCATCAATAACTTTGTAAAATCTAAAATTGTCTTCAAGGGGATTAAATCTTGCAACATAGTAATTATCCTTATCTTTTACTCTCCAGATAATTCCTCCTCCTTGATCGATTCGTCCACTATTTGCATGAAATTTAACACTTATCTCACCATCTTTAAAAGGGATAGCTTTTGTGAAAGCGAGGTTAAAACCACTACCAAATCCTAAAAAACCTTTTTTGTTATCTTTCATTGAGAAAACTTTTTCACCAGAGGGTGCTTGTGTAAACTTTTGCGTCTCCCATGCAGAAACAACTTTCCATGATTTTGGTATTGAACCAAGCTTTAGCGATTCAAAATTCTCTTGATACACTTTTGCTTGCAGTGAAACACAAATGAATAAACTTCCTAGTAATATACTTTTTTTTCCTAACATAATCAAACTCTCTTTTTAAATTTTTATCCCAATATATTATGAAATATACTTTATGTTTTCTCTTTATTAAAGTCCCATTTTTGCAGGATTTAATATATTATTTGGGTCAAGAGCTTTTTTAATATCTCTAAAAAGCTCCATTTCAGCATGTGTAAAAGCTATATCCATAAAAGGTGCTTTGCTTAATCCAATCCCATGCTCACCACTAAGTGTACCTCCAAGTTCTACTACCATTTTAAAAATCTCTTCAATAGCTTTATGACCCTCCTCTAACTCTTTTTCATTTGAACCATCCACCATAACATTAACATGAATATTGCCATCACCTGCGTGACCAAAACATGGTACTTTAAATCCATACTTTTCACCAATAGCATATATCTTTTTTAGTGCAACTGGTAGCATACTTCTAGGAACTGAGATATCTTCATTGAGTTTTTTAGACCCATATATCGTGATTGACGGTGAAGCATTTTTTCTCGCATACCAAAGCTCATCTCTTTGCTTTTGATCTTTTGAAACTATAAAATCTTGTGCTCCATTCTCCTTAAATGAGTTTTTAAGTGTCTCAAGTTGAAACTCTATCTCCTGCGGAACATTTCCATCAACATCTCCTATCAGTAAAGCTCCAGCACCATCTGGTAATTCAATATCTAACTTCTCTTTTAGAGCTTTTACTACCAAAGAATCCATAAACTCCATGGCCACAGGATTTGCTCCACTAGAGAGGGATTTAAAGACTGCATTCATAGCATCTTCAACAGAGGAAAATATTCCCATATAAGCTTTTGTATATTTTGGCTTTGAAATCAACTTTAGCGTAATTTCTGTAATAACTGCCAATGTTCCTTCACTAGCCGTTAATAATCCTGCTACATTATAGCCTGCAACATCTTTTATTGTCCGCTTTCCAGCCCTTATTATCTCTCCGCTTGCTCTAACTGCTCTTAGTGCCATTACATAATCTTTAGTGATTCCATATTTAGCTGCTCTCATGCCACCTGCATTTTCACTAACATTTCCCCCTAGCGTCGAATACTCTTCACTTGCAGGATCTGGTGGGTAAAAAAGCCCCAACTTTTCTACAGCATTTTGTAAATCTTTGTTAATAACTCCCGGTTGCACAACTGCAACCATATTTTTTTCATCGATTTCAAGAATCTTATTCATATGTTTTTCCATTGCTAGCGTGATACCACCACTAACAGGTAATGCCCCGCCCGTAAAACCAGAACCAGCACCTCGCGGAACAACAACTATCTTATGATTACTGCAATAGAGTAAAATCCGACACACATCTTCTTCATCTCTTGGAAAAACAACTGCATCAGGTTCAAATCTTGTTCTTGTTGCATCATAAGAGTATGCAATAAGATGAGCCTTATCGCTATATACATTTTCTTTTCCTAGCATATCCTCGAAAGAGTTTATATGTTTTTTTTCTATCATAAAAAGTTCCTTTATTTTCTATCTATTCCTATCACTTCTGATATATCTTTAAAACCATCTTTTTTCATCAATTCTAGCAAGTCACAGTTGATATTTTTTGTGACCGAAGGACCCTCAAAGATTAAAGCACTATACAACTCGACAAGAGATGCACCAGCTTTCAATCGCCGATAAACTTCTTCTGCGCTACTGATACCGCCAACAGACACAAGTACTGTTTTTGTAAAAAACTCCTGAGCCAAAGCCTCAAAGAGTTCAAAACTTTTTTCACACAACACCTCTCCACTAATACCGCCAAAATTTTGAGCACCTGGCAATAATGAATAATCAGTAGTTGTATTAGTAGCTACGATTCCTTTTGCACCGTTTTCAATAGCAACATGGCAAATCTCAAAAACATCAACAATATCTAAATCAGGAGCAATCTTTAAAAAGAGTGGTTTATCTGTCTTCTCTTGCGCCATACAGAAAAGTTCTTCTATAAACTGTTTACTCTGTAAGTCTCTTAAGCCAGGAGTATTTGGGGATGAGAGATTGATAACTAAAAAATCTGATATATCTTTAAAACCATCAATGAGAACCTCATAATCTTCTACTATCTTTTTATCTTTAGATGTTCTATTTTTTCCTATATTTGCAGCAATTGGCATATTTAAAGAATAGTGTTTTAATAGATTAGATTTCACTTCTTCAAACCCTTCATTATTAAAACCCATTGCATTTTGTATAGAGTTGTACTTCGGATAACGAAATAGTCTTGGTTTTGGATTTCCTTCCTGCGGTCTTGGTGTCACTGTGCCAAACTCTACAAAACCAAATCCAAGTGCTTTTAAGGCAGGTAACATACTTGCATTTTTATCAAATCCTGCAGCTAATCCAACAGGATTTTGAAAAGTCATACCTAGGATTTTTTGTTCTAACATTCTATCTTCATAAGAAAATTTTTCACTCATTGGCTTAAGTAGATATGGTAAATACTCTCCTAAAAAATATAAACTCTTTTCGATTAAATTATGAGCGGTTTCTGGATCCAATTTATATATATACTTTTTAATGTTTTGATACATGATATTTTTCCCGTAATTATCTAAGTAAGTTTATACAATAAAAGTGAGGGAGAAAGGGGGGGGGAAGCTTTTGTCACCCTTATTTATATCATATATTTTTAATTCGAATTATGCATTAAAAAATTTTCAAAAGAGCAGAAAAAAAGTTGAGTTACTGAAGTTAAGTAATAGGCCAGATATAATTACAAATCCAATGAGAAGAGAAGCTATAAGATACAAGGCGAAAGTCCGCAGGAGCTACTAGTAGCTTCAAGGATTTTCAACGAAGTAGATTGTAGCTTATCTTCTCACCCGTAGGGCAACATTTAAAAGGCTCATCTTCTGCGTTAAACTTTCGTCAACGATGCTCGGCATCGCTAACAAAAGTTTGCCTTGAATCTAAACCTTTTAAATGTTGTTGGTTTTGTAATTATATCTGGCCTATTACTTATCATATAGAAAATCACAACTTTAAAAAATAGCTAAAGACGGTAATGAAAGTTATGGTATCATTTGTACTATGAAAAATAATCAAGATATTTTAAACATATTAAATACAAAAAAAGTCCTTTATGCTGAAGATGAAGAAGGTATTGCTAGAAATACTATTGAAATATTAGAGCTTTTTTTTGAGAAAGTAGTCTATGTCAAAGATGGGCAGGAAGCATTGGATGAATTTCTGTACAACAAGTATGATGTACTCATTTTAGATATCTGCATGCCAAATATGGATGGACTTGAAGCCATTGCAAAGATTCGCTCTCATGACAGACAAGTGCCAATTATTATTCTTTCTGCTTTCAATCAACAAGAATATCTTTGGCGTGCAGTTGAATTGAAAATTGTCAAATACCTGACTAAGCCATATAATATCGATATCCTAAGCGATGCCTTAAAGGCCGTGGCACTTGAATTAGTTAATTACAATGTCATAGTAGATTTGACAGAAAATACACAATACGACTGTATGCAAAAAAACATCATAAAAGATCATAAAATCTCCAAATTATCAAAAAAAGAGGTGCGTTTTCTTGAATACCTACTTAAGAGAAAAAATCATATTGTCTCATTTGAAGATATCTATGAGTATGTATGGGAATACGAGGCACCTAGCAAAGAAGCTATAAAATCAGTTGTAAAAGATCTAAGAAAGAAGATAGGTAAAAATTTCATAAAAAATGTTTATGGCATAGGTTATACTTTAGAAGCATGAAAGAAAATTTCAAATTAATTATACTTTTTTTTACAATTGCATATATGCTTGTCACTATTGTCTTTTTTAATTTTTATAAAAATCTATCTATACAAGATACAAAACAAGAGGCAATTTCAATTTTAAGCACAATGAATGCCCTTAGAAGCTACATAGAAAATACACAACGCCCTTTGATAGAAAAACTAAAATCAGAAGGCAAGCTTGATGAAAACTTTTTTAGCTCAAAAATATTATCTTCTTCTTATATAACAAAGAATGTCTATGATATATTACTAGCTAACAAAAAAATAAATTATGAGTACAATCTAGCAGCAATCAATCCAACAAATCCAAGCAATAAAGCCAATGCATTTGAAGCTTCAATCTTGAAAAAATTTCAAAATAAAGAACTGGATAAATATTTTGCAATCCAAAATGAAAATGGTACGAATTATTTTTATATCGCCCTACCAACAAGCAGAAATAGAGAATCTTGCCTAGAGTGCCACGGCATTCCATCGGTTGCACCTAAAGCGATGATTAAAAAATATGGTGACCAAAACGGTTTTTATGAGAGAACTGGTGACTTAAGAGCACTTATATCCTTAAAAGCTCCAGTTGGAGATATAATAAAATTTCATCTTAAGCAGTTTGTTATAGGTGGCATTGCTATGTTTGTTGTTTTTATCATCTTTTTACTCTTTATTTATGCACTCTATAAAAAAGAGAAAACGCTACAAGACAAAAGAGAAAAATTGCTTCAAAATCAGAATAAATTAGCGTCCATGGGGGAAATGATAAATAATATTGCTCACCAATGGAGACAACCCCTTGCACAATTATCTGCGATTTTAATAAATATTGAACTTAGATGGGGAAAAGATAAACTTACAAAAGAAATTCTTAAAGATAAAATCATAGAAGCAAACGAACAAATATCTTTCATGTCTAATACTATTGACGATTTTCGAAATTTCTATCTTAAAAACCAACACGATAAAGATTTTTTTATAAATGAAACAATAGAACATGTAGAGCATCTTGTTTCAGCTTCTCTCAATGAAAACAAAATCACCTTAGAAACTATAATTACTGATAATTTTTCACTGTATGGCTGTCCAAATGACTTAACACAAGTCATTATCAATATCATAAACAATGCAAAAGATGCGCTTGTTGAGAACAAAATAAAAAATAAAAAAATTATACTCAAAACTCATCAAGAAGAGAAACAAAAAATCATCTCTATCGAAGACAATGGAGGAGGAATAGCTTCTGATATCATGGACAAAATTTTTGAACCTTACTTCACAACAAAACATCAAAGCATTGGTACTGGTATTGGTCTATATATGTGTAAAACAATTGTGGAAAAGAAAAGTGGTGGAGAATTAAAAATTAAAAATAGCGACCGTGGTGCTCTATTTGAGATTATTTACAAGAACGATAAGATAAGTTAGAATCACTTATCTTCAACTCCACAAGGTATTGAAAAACTTGTTATTGAACTTAAAAAGAGCGTTTAACAGAAGAGTATATTACTGATAGATTTGGGTGATTAATGCCCAAACTCATCAGAGATTTCATGCCCGACTATCTTTTCTAGAATGTCTTCCATAGTGACAATTCCTATCCACTCTGACTGACCCACTACGGTTGCCATATGTACCTTGCCCTTAATCATACGGTGAAGCATATCATCAGCTTTTGCATCGGCTTGTACATGTACAAATTTATGACCTGCCGTAAAATTTTCTACACTTCCTAACTTGTCACCTAAGCCTAGCAATCTTTTTATATTTAAAACACCTACAATACGGTCATCTTGAACAACAGGAAAACGGGTATAGCCACTCTTTTTCAGCTGCTCTATTTTCTCTTCATCAAGTTCGTCTTTTAATCTAACCGTATGTACTTTCTCTTTAGGTGTCATAATACTCTCTACTGTGATATCTTGCAGTGAAAGCGCTCCCAGAAGAATATTGCGATCAAGTGCGTCTATATCACTCTCTTCAGACTTGTGGTGTGTTTCAATGACATGGCGAAGCTCACGACGATTTAAAAGATCAGGAAGTTCAGCCCCCAAGGTTTTATCAAGAATAAAGGCTATTGGTCCTGCAAAAGGGTAAAAAACAAACATCAAAACACGAACGACACCAGCAACACGCGCACCAACAAAAAGAGCATGACGCGTGAGAATAGCAGCAGGAAGAACCTCGCCAAAAAGTAAAATAAGTGCGGTGGAGATAATCCCTGCCATCACACCCTCACCTACAACCCCACCGAGAAAAATGGAGAGCGTAGCATTTACAGCAGTATTGCCAAGAAGAAGAGTCACAAGAAGCAGATTACCTTGTTTAACAATAGGCAAAACACGCATAGCATTTCTATCACCAAGATCAGAAGAGCGCTGTACCTCATCAACGCCAAGCCCCATAAGCCCGATTGTTAAACCAGAAAACATACCCGAAGCGCTAATAAGCGCAATGATAATTAAAATGTCCATAAAGTCCTATACCAAAATTATTATATTTTCGCAATAATACCACAAAGCTATTATCCTTGTAATACCTGCCACACTTTAATCGCTTGCACATGCTCTTTGACATCATGCACACGGATAATCTCTGCACCACTTTCAATAGCCTTTACATGTAAGGCTATGCTGCCACCTAAGCGTTCCTCAGGAGCTGAAGCAGAGATGGCATCTATCATTGATTTTCGACTTGCTCCCACTAAAAGAGGATAGCCAAGTTTTAAAAAATGCTCTAGCTGTGCGATAAGAGCGATATTATCTTCAAGCGTTTTACCAAAACCTATTCCCACATCTAAGATAATATTTTCGATATTAAATCGTTTTGCTTTTTGGATTCTCTCTTGAAAGAAACTACTCACATCTGTGATTACACTTTCATAAGAGGGATTTTTTTGCATCGTTTGTGGCGTACCTTGCATGTGCATAATGATAGCTCTTGCCTGATATTGCGCGCATAAACCACAAATGGCATCATCTTGTAAGCCTGTAATGTCATTGACAATTGAAAAACCATTATCAAGTGCGTATCGAACCACGCTTGGAGTATAGCTATCAATGCTTAATGGCTTACTCTCATAAACTTTTTGCTGATAGAGTAAGTCAATAATAGGTCTTACTCGCTCAAGCTCTTCTTTTTCGCTAACAAAAGCACTCCCAGGGCGTGAAGAGACACCTCCAATATCAATAATATCAGCGCCCTCTTCTATCATCTGCATCGTTACATGCAAGGCTTCTTTGTCTTTGAAACGACTCGAAGCGTAAAAGCTATCATCATTGGCATTTATCACACCCATCACTTGAGGAAGTTTTGGAGTGTGTGATTTTAAAAACTGCTCTAACTCTAAGGCTAAGGCTTTGAGTCCAAAAGGCTGTGCCAACTCTTTACGACTTAACTCTTTGAGTTGTTTAGTGTTAGCAATTAAAAGGGCATCAACATGTGAGGTTGTGGCAAGTACCGTTCCCTTTGGCACTGCTAAATCAGCACCGATAGAGAGCGCATCTTGTTTTAAGATATTTGCACCCCCTACATGTAAGGCTTTTATATAAAAAAAATGTAGCTTCATCTTTGAAGAGAGGATACTAACGCCCCCTCCATCAACACCGAGTTTTTTTAATACTTCTCTTACATGTAAGGATGTTGGAAGTTTCTCAAGAAGCACGGCGAGGCTCCGCTATAAAAGTCATAAGCAACATCACTAAAATACTTTGTGAGCGTCCATTGAGGGGAGTAAGACGATAGGCTAAATCAAAAGCGTCTAACTGCTCTTGATTTAGCTCCATCATCTCTACCATAAAAGCGTGATGATATATCTGCTCTATTAACTCTTGCAAATCATGTTTTTTTAATTTTTCATTCTCTTTTACAAAAGCAAAAAGTGCTTTCAAATCCAAATTTTTTAGTGATATATTAAGAAGAGCAGTACTGTTTTTATCTTTTACATGTACCATAGGCAGTCGTGAACGTATAGTCGGTAAAAAGATAGATTTTGAAGATGCTAAAAGAATAAAAACTATATTTTTTGGAGGTTCTTCAATGATTTTTAAAAGAGAATTTTGAGAGATGGCATTAAAACTTTTTGCACCTAAGATAAGAAATTTTTCTCTCTCTTCACTAATATAAGCTTCCGCAATAACTGCTTTAGCATCTTCTATAAGAAAGTCCTCACGCATATAAGTCACGCAACGATAAGGCTTTATATCTTCTTGTAACTGCTCGGCATATTCTTCTATATTTTCACATATATAGATGTGACTCTTAGGCAAATCAGCCATCTATGCTTGTTTCTCCAAAAAGAACTGCGCTCAAAGATTCATCAAAAAGTCTATATAATTGTAGTAATTTTATATCAATATGTTTATCATAAGATTTTAAAGTCATAGCATTTTGAAAATTTTCATCCATCATCCAGAGGTAGCTATGATCATTTCGTTTTGCAATATCAGAGCGTCTACACTCTCCGCGTCCGATATACCAGAAGAAATATTCATCCTTATATGCGAGCGAAAGCATATCTTCAAACATGTCAATCATCTCGCCACCAATAATTTCATTATATCGTGGATATATCGAATCAATAGGAACAATAGGAATTAATGGGCGTCCATGCGTAGATTTATTAAGTGAAGTAATAATATATTTTTCTAACCACATATACTCTTCATCAAGAATAAGCACAATAGTTTTAGAGTCTAAAATTTGAGCAATAGCATTTTGAGTTGCTGGCAGCCACTCAAAACGCAGCTCCTCAAGCCAACTTAAAGATGCTCCCTCTGAACGTATTGCTTCTAAAGTCCAAGTCCCAAAGTTTGTCATTGTTATTTTTCAAGCTCATAAGTACTATGTAAAGAGCGTACTGCTAGTTCTGCGTATTTCTCTTCTATAATCATGGAAATTTTAATCTCTGACGTAGAGATCATCATAATGTTTATATTTTCATCTGCCATAGTGCTAAAGCCTTTGGCGGCAACACCTGTGTGAGACTTCATTCCAACACCTACGACAGAAACTTTGCATATACTATCATCATACTCCGCTTCTTGCACTTCGTTATTATCAATAAAAATCTGCACAATATTTTTAGCATCACCTATCTCCGTTGTAGGCACAGTGAAACCAAGGTGCGTAGTACCATCATATCCTACTGTTTGAATGATCATATCAACATTTACGCCACTTTTAGCCAAAGCTGTAAAAATGTCTGACGCAATGCCTGGTCTATCTACAACACCGCGCATTGAAACACGAGCCTGATTTTTATCGAGTGCAATACCACTTACGAGTGCTTGTTCCATAATATCCTCTTCATTTGTTATTAGTGTTCCCTCAGCATTTGAGAAACTTGAGCGTGTAACTAAGTTTACATTTAATTTTTTTGCCATTTCAACAGAGCGAGTTTGTAATACTTTTGCCCCTAAAGATGCAAGCTCTAACATCTCATCATAAGATATTTTATCAATCTTACGCGCATTAGGCTCAATTCTAGGGTCAGTAGTATATATACCCTTCACATCTGTATAAATTTCGCACAAATCAGCTTTTAAAGCTCCTGCAATAGCCACAGCAGAGAGATCACTCCCTCCACGCCCTAAAGTTGTCACTCGACCATCTTCAGCAATACCTTGAAAACCTGCCACAACAATAATGTTTCCATCATCTAAGGCTGTATGCATTATAGTTGGGTCTATATGTTCTATGCGTGCTTTTGTATGCCAAGAATTTGTTAATATTCCAGCACGACGTCCCGTCATAGATGTAGCCTTATGACCCATTTCATTAAGCGCAATAGCCAACAATGAAGCAGTTACACGCTCTCCAGAACTAAGGAGCATATCTACTTCCGCCCGTACAGGATTGTCTGAAAAATGCTCTGCATAAGAGACAAGCTTATTTGTCTCACCGCTCATAGCCGACACAACTGCAACAACCGTATGACCTTGCGCAACTGTTTGAGCGATACGGTTAGCAACATTTTGAATACACTCTAAATCACCAACACTTGTGCCACCAAATTTTTGTACTATCAACATTAGAGGTAACCTTCTTTTTTAAAATACTGTATCACCTGTTTATATATAGGTTTTTTAAAATGTTTAAAATGCTTCATCACCTTATCAGCAGATACAAACTTATAATTTATAAACTCAGGATGTTTTGTATCAAGATTTATCTTTGCTTTTTTCTTTAATCTTACGAGATAATATTTCTGCTTTTGCCCAACAAAAGGTTTCATTTTCTTAGCAGAACCCTCGGGAAATTCATAAGAGATCCACTCTGGATACTTGGCGATAATTTCCACCTTGTTGGTTCCTATCTCCTCTTTGAGTTCACGAAAAAGGGCTTCTTTGGCACTTTCATCAGCATCAATCCCACCTTGAGGAAATTGCCATACATCTTGCATATCATTACGCTCAGCAATAAAAATCTCTCTATCTCGAGGATAATCACTAGAAACGATAATAGCGGCTACATTTGGACGGTACAATTTGTCTTTACTCATTTTAAGATTCACTTATATAATTTACTTGCGCAATTATAGCTAAAGAATTTTAAGGACATAAGGTGAATCACAATTATTTAGTGTAAAATTGCACTATAATGGTTCCAAGAAATCAATCCATTTAGAGAAAAATATTATTCCAAATGCTAGAATATGAGAAGAGAAATATAGGGGATTATATAATGAGTCGAAA